>Ga0163109_10000136_pt1 | contig 58513 bp, 41 predicted proteins | sample CRUFie1St13metaG_FD_108704 | JGI IMG/M metagenome (GOLD analysis project Ga0163109, IMG submission 108704) | Marine microbial communities from the Costa Rica Dome - CRUD Field 142mm St13 metaG | ecosystem: Environmental > Aquatic > Marine > Oceanic > Photic zone | place: Costa Rica: the Eastern...
AGGTGAGAAAACAAGTGGTTCAGGTGTAACCATTGATAGTGTTTTATTGAAAGATCAGAATGTTACAGCACATACTATTAGTGCTCAAAACTATGCTGTTGGTGGTACTAATTTTATTTCAGCTTCAAGACAAGGTAATTTCAGAGATTTAGAAGTAAAAAATAGTAGTAATAATCATACAATTTTATTAACAGGTGACGGTGGTCATATATCTATAGATGGAACATTAACAGCAGATACTGTTACGACTCAAGATATTACAATAACAGGTAATTCAAGTGCTCCAACTCAATTAGCTAGTGATGATTCTACAAAATTAGCAACAACCGCATTCGTAAAAACAGCAATTAATAATGTTATTGATTCAGCACCCGGAGCATTGGATACATTAAACGAACTAGCTGCCGCTATAGGAGATGATGCTAATTATGCCGCAACTGTAACTACAGCATTAGCTGGAAAACAAGCTACTTTAACAGCAGGAAAGAATATAAATATAGTAGGAAATACTATTAGTGCCGAAGCAGATACAAATATGATAAAATTAGATTTGGTAGAATTTACCGTAACAGTTGCTAGTAAAACAAGTCTTCATCCATATTATGGTTCTGGATCTGGTTCCGGATATTTTATAAATGGTAATGAATCACCCATATTAACATTTGTATCGGGAAAAACATATAAATTTCTAGTGAATGATGGTAGTAATTCATTTCACCCTATTAAATTTTATTTGGATGTAGATAAGATAACAGAATATACAACAGGAGTATTTGTATCAGGAACAGCAGGGCAGTCAAATGCATATGTTCAAATTCAAATTACAGATTCTACCCCAACAAAATTATTTTATCAATGTGGAAATCACGGAAAAATGGGAAATTATTTATTGGTCAAAGGATATGCAAATGTAGCCGATGGTGATTTAAGTATTGCAAAAACGAATGGGTTACAATCAGCATTAGATACAAAACAACCATTAATAAATGCCGGTAATAAATTAGATTCATCCTTTATAGCAGGAGGAAATGTAACAAATGTAGAATTTAATTATTTAGATGGTGTTACTAGTGCGATACAAACACAAATAGACAGTAAACAAGCAACAATTGGTGATGGAGACCTTACTATTGCGAGAACATCGGGATTACAAACAGCTTTGGATGCAAAACAAGCAACAATTGGTGACGGAGACCTTACAATTGCGAGAACATCGGGATTACAAACAGCTTTGGATAGTAAACAAGCAACATTATCAGCAACCAATAGATTAGATGCTAGTTTTGTTGGAGGAGGTAATGTATCTACAACAGAATTTGATTATTTGAATGGAGTAACAAGTGCAATTCAAACACAATTGGATTCAAAAATATCAACAATACCAGACGGCGGTTTAACAATAGCAAAGACAAGTGGATTACAAGCAGCATTAGATGGAAAACAAGCTACTATAGCAGATGGAGATTTGACAATAGCAAAAACAAATGGACTACAAGCAATATTAGATAGTAATGCAAAAATAGCAGGACCAGCGTTTACAGGAGTTCCAACAGCACCAACAGCGGTAGCAGGAACAAATACAACACAAATAGCAACAACAGCATTTGTAAAAACTGCTGTGGATAATGTAATAGATGGAGCACCGGGGGCATTAAATACATTGAATGAATTAGCAGAGGCATTAGGAGATGATGCTAATTTTGGTTCTACTGTTACTACGGCTTTGGCTGGAAAACAAGCAACATTGACTGCTGGAACAAATATAAATATAGTAGGAAATACTATTAGTGCCGAAGCAGATACAAATATGATAAAATTAGATACTGAAGAACTAACAGTAACAGTTGCTAGTAAAACAAGTCTTCATCCATATTATGGTTCTGGATCTGGTTCCGGATATTTTATAAATGGAAATGAATCTCCAATATTAACGTTTGTATCTGGAAAAACATATAAATTTTTGGTGAATGATGGTAGTAATTCATATCATCCTTTTAGATTTTATTTAGATGTAAACAAATCATCACAATATACAACAAACGTAACAGTATCAGGAACAGAAGGACAGTCAAATGCATATGTTCAAATTCAAATTACAGATTCTACTCCAACAAAATTATTTTATCAATGCGGAAATCACGGAAAAATGGGAAATTATTTATTGGTAAAAGGATACGCAAATATAGCAGACGGAGATTTAACAATAGCAAAAACTGATGGTTTACAAGCAGTTTTAAATTCAAAACAATCATTAATACCAGACGGTGGTTTAACAATAGCGAAAACAAATGGATTACAAGCGGCATTAAATGGAAAACAAGCAACTATAGCAGATGGTGATTTAACAATAGCAAAAACTAGTGGATTACAAAGTGCTTTAGATGGTAAACAGGGAACATTAACAGCCGGAGCAAATATATCTATATCTGGAACTACCATTAGTGCTTCTATACCAAATGCTGTTACTATATCTGGTAATCAAACTATTGCTGGTAATAAAACATTTACAGGAACTGTAAGTATAGGCGGGTTTTCATTCCCAACAACAGATGGAACAAATGGTCAAATATTAAAGACAGATGGAAATGGAACTTTAACCTGGCAAACAGATGTAACTAGTTCTGGTGGAGGAGGAACTACTGATATAACAACTAGTTCTATATCAGATTTATCAGATGTTAATTTGTCTGGAATAGCAACAGGTGCTTTATTAAAATGGAACGGAACTAGAGTTGTTCCTACATCAACTACATCAGGTAGAATGTTAACAATGACAGGTCATATAATACCAGATAGTAATGCATCATATGACTTGGGAAATGCTGAATATAAGATTAGACATCTTTTCCTTTCAGATAATTCTTTATGGATAGGCGATGAACATAAGATTACTATTGATAGTGGTAAAATAAAATTTAAAAAGAGAGATAAAAATAAAGTTCCAAAAAGTATTTATGATGCTGGAGGAAATGCTGGCAATGCATTAGAACACGCATTTGGAGCTGGACATAGTAACGTTTTGTCGGATATGACATTAAAACATTGGGAAGCATATGCGTTAACATTAAATGTAGCTGGAAAAGGAGCAGGAAATGCTATTCTTCAAGATATATTTGCAAATGAATCAGAAGATTATTTAGAAGAAGAAGATATAACAGAAAAGGTTTCATTAACAGGAGATCAAACTATAGCTGGAACAAAGACATTTTCATCTACTATATCTGGTAATATTAGTGGTAATGCTGGTACAGTTACTAATGGTGTTTATACTACAAGTAGTGTTGCCGCATTAAGTGATGTAACATCAGCAGGTTCTGGTGCTATTATAACATCGTCAGAAAGAACAAAATTATCAAGTGTAGAAAGTGGAGCTGATGTTACTGATTCAACTAATGTATTGGCAGCAGGTGGTGTTATGACATCGGGAAATCAAACAATATCTGGAACAAAAACATTTAATAGTGCCATAGTAGGAAATGTTACAGGTAATTTAACAGGTAATGCTTCTACTGTAACTAATGGTATTTATACTACAAGTAGTGTTGCTGATTTAAGTGATGTAAGTAGTGCTGGTTCTGGTGCTATAATAACATCCGCAGAGAGAACATTATTATCTACTTTAGATAGCACTACTTTGAAATTAACCGGTTCACAAACAGTAACAGGAACAAAAACATTTAATGATGTAACTATTAATGAATTAAGTGTATCAAAAATATTAGTAGGAGCAAATCAATTGTTTTCTAATGGTTCTACTATTGAAAGTGTATATGCTCCTTTGGCATCACCGGCATTTACGGGAACACCAACAGCACCAACAGCCACAGCAGGAACAAATACAACACAATTGGCTACAACAGAATTTGTTCAAACAGCAGTGGCAAATGGTGGAGGCGGAGGTGGTTCAGGAACTACAAATACGATTGGAGTTAATATGGAATATAAAACAATAAATACTACACATACTTACGATCCGATAGCACACGATGTTGTTCCTGCTGATACAGTAGCAAACGCAACTGAAATAACACAGTTAGCAATTTCTTTAACACCGAATTATAATGATTCTGTTATAAATGTAAGATGGATAGTTAATTATGAAAGTTTATGGAATGTAATTTTTAGAGTTGTTAAAATAGTAGATGGAACATCGACAGTATTGTCTAATGTGTCAACAGATGATAGTAGTGGATATTCAACAGCATCATATGATACTGAATATAGTTCTACTATATTAAATAGCACAATAGAAGTGTTTGATGAACCGAATGTAACAACTAATGTAACATATAAATTATTTGTTCATTTGCACTCGCGATATGTAAATAGTGGTGATGAAACAAGATTAAAGTTTATATTAAATGGTTGTATAGATACAACAAGTGTGTACAGTGAAAGTGTAGTATCTACAGTAACTGCTATTGAAAATCCAAAAACTAAAACACTTGTTCCAGCAACTTCCATAACCAAAAAAGGTCAAGTATTAGAAACACTAACGGGAATATGTAATGGTTCTTCGGTAACAGTAGAAAGCGGAACATATACATTACCAAATGTAACCGCACGTCAAGATTTAACAGAAACAATGGTTGATTTGACAGGTAGTAATATTTCATATAAACCTCCTGTTGGAACAAAGACTGTAATTTATAAATGGAGATATAGAACCAATATCAATGATGGCGTACATATCAATATGGGTTATCAATTATATATAGATAATGTCGCATTTGGAGATGTAGAATTCAGAGGAAATCAAGAATATCAAGATTCTTATGATGAATTAGAAGTTATAATAAATATAACTGGAACTGATGATTATGATAACCATAGCATATCATCTTGGAATTCATTAAAAACATTAAAATTGAAAGGAAGAGAAAGAGGATCTACCCGACAATCTGAAATCCATGCTGTAGGTGGGTATACTCAATCAATTGGAGGAGATCCAGAAGGGACAGTAAGACCTCCACGAATGACTATAACAGCCATAGGAGAATCATCAGGACAAGCAGTGAATTTGAACAATAGTAATGTAAGTGATTTGAGTGATGTAGATTTATCATCTATCGCAACTGGACAAGGTATAAAATGGGATGGAACAAAATTAGTTCCTGCTACAACGACAACTACAATGGGATCTATTGTTCCATTAGCAAATAATACATATTCATTAGGAACAGTTGATAACGTTTGGAAAGATGTTTACATTGGACCTGGTTCATTGTATATAGATGGTCAAAAAGTAATTGAAAGTGATGCAAATACTATTGTAATGGGTGCTGATCCAAATCAAAATTTAAAGATTAATGGAACTGGAACAGGACAAGTTCAAATAGAAGCTGATTCTAATAATATTAGTATTCAAACAATAGGAACTGGAGATGTTGTATTAGGTTCAACAGGAACTGGTATAGTAAGAGTAACTAAAAATTTAGTATTAAGTAGTGGTGTAGAATTATCAAATATATCAGATCAGGTAGTGAAGATAAATGATGGATTACACGTTACTGGAACAGCAAAAATAGGAGATTATGTATTACCTACTAATGCTGGTTCAGCAGGACAAGTATTAAAATATCCATCATCAGGAACAACATTAGAATGGGGTGATTCAGCAGCATCTTTGTCTTCTAGTAGTGCGAATGAATTAAGTGATATATCTTTTGATACAAGTTCAGTGACAGATGGACAAGCTTTGGTATGGAGTGCTACTAATAGTCGTTGGGAAGCTGGAAATATCACAACTACCATTACAAATACTAGCACAACAGTAACAAGCGGTGGAGAATGGGTGAATAAAAATGCAACAAATACACCATCGTTTGATTATTTTGGTGATATTCTATATGATGGTAATGATGGTATTTATTTTGTAGCTGGAAGAGAAAATAGTAATAACTCTACAGTAAGAAATAATGTATGGAAATATACTTTATCTACAAATACTTGGGGACAATTAACCACAACTGGTTCATTTCATTCTTCATTATTAGAACACGCTGTAGTTTTTTACAACAATTCAATATATGTTTTTGGTGGTTGGCAACACAGTGGTAGCAATAATAATGATTTATATAAATTAGACTTGTCACAAAGTACGCCTACTTGGAGTTTAGTATCAACCAGTGGAACACCTCCAACAGCACGTCGCGATCCATCTATTACGATGCATAATAGTAAGCTTATTATTTTTGGAGGTTATACTAATAAATTAGAAAATGACGTATGGGAAATAGATTTGGCGTTAGGAACACCAACTTGGAATCAATTACATAATGGTAGTGGTGTCGCACCTTCTGCTAGATACGGTTCTATGATGGAATCATATCAAAATAAATTAATTATCTTTTCTGGTTCTGGTAATGATCAAGAATGTTGGGAATTTAATTTAACAAATAATACATGGAGTCAAGTAACATTGTCAGGAATAATACCACCTGCTAGATTTTGGTCACAACACGATATAGTTGATAACAAAATATATTTGTATGGAGGATATCCTAACGCAAAGAATGATTTTTACAGTTTAGATGTAACTACATATACGTGGCAACAAATAACTAGTAGTATTACATTACAGGGTATGCAAGGCCACGGAGCAACTGTTGCTAATAACAAATTTTATGTATACGGAAATAATCAATCTACTACTGGTTACACGTTTGAATATTCAATTCCGACTACTACAACATCATATAATCCAATAGAAATTAATAAACTTAATACAAATTATTCAGTTGCAATCGGACCAAACTATGATACTAGTAATATGAATAATTCAGGAAATTTAATTGTAGAAGGAAATGTAGGAATTGGAACATCTAATCCTCAATCAAAACTAGAGGTTATAGGAGATATAAGTTACAGTGGAACACTATATAATAATGGACAAGCTTTACAATTAGATAGTAAAGCACCATTAGCATCTCCAGCATTAACAGGAACACCAACAGCACCAACAGCTTCGGCGGGCACCAATACTACACAATTAGCAACAACTTCTTTTGTAAGAACTGAAATAACAAATTTGGTAAATAGTGCTCCAGCAGCATTAGATACATTAAATGAACTAGCATCAGCATTGGGTGATGATGCAAATTTTTCAACTACAATGACTAATTCATTAGCAGGAAAACAAAATGTAATAAATGATGGCGATTTAACAATAGCAAAAACAAGTGGATTACAAAGTGCATTGGATGCGAAACAAGCAACAATATCAGACGGCGATTTAACAATAGCAAAAACAAGTGGATTACAAAGTGCATTGGATGCGAAACAAACTACATTGATAGCAGGAACTAATATAACAATAGATGGAAACACTATATCAGCAAGTGGCGGTGGTAGTAGTGGACCAACGGTAAGCGGGCGTTCTATTATTAATGTAGCCAACGCTTTAATTAACTATGGTTATGTTATTACAGCATCTGTAAATGAAGAAAAGGGCCAATCACATGCACACCATAATGCCGCATCTGTATTTTATGGACCACAATACGGAGAACATTGTTGGTCTGCTAATACAAGCAACAAATATTATGGTGATAATGGAAATGGATTATATACTGGTAGCACATCAACAACAGTTGGGGGCAGTTCTATAAATGGTGAATGGATACAAATAAATTTCAATAAAAAGGTTAAAGTATATCACGCTATTATAAATTCTCAACCAAATAGATTACCAAAGGATTTTACTATTGCTGGTAGTAATGATGGAACTAATTGGACATTGGTTCACGAACAAAATGGAACCAGTGACCAGTATAGTGATTATGATTATAGACAAAATTGGTATAGTAGTTATAGAAATAGAATATGGCAAAAAGTTACATTTTCAAGTGCTGTTACTTTTGAATATTTAAGATTGATTGTAGAAAATCAATATCCTAACACAGATCAATATCTATGGATAGAAGACATTCAATATTACGGTTATTTCCCTGAAGATGGTCACGCCGTTACATTACAAAATAGTAGTGTGAATGAGTTGAGTGATATATCTTTTAATTCTACTTCAGTAACAGACGGACAAGCTTTGGTTTGGAGTGCTACTAATAGTCGTTGGGAACCGGGAACAGTAGCTAGTAGTGGTGGTAGTGGTAGCAGTGGTTCAACAACTACAACAACAGAACAAGGTCAAATATTGGAAACTCTTGTTGGTGTATGTGATGGTAGAAGCGTAACAGTAGAAAGCGGGACTTATACCTTTCCTAATGTAACAACTAAACAAGAAATAAGCAGTGATACCACATATGAAGATTTAACAGGAAGTAACATTAATTATAAACCTCCATCTGGAACAAAACAGATTATTTACAAAATGTTATGTCATACAGCAAGAGGAGAGGATAGTGGTAACTACGTTGGTATGGCCTATAGATTATATATAGATGGGGTACAATGTGGACAAACGAAACACATTAATAATTATAATTTTGGAGATGGATATGTTGAATTTGAATATGTAATTGATATTGGAACAAATGATATGACGAATGGTAAAATATCAACTTGGGATACTAATAAGGTGATAAAATTAATGTGTATTGAAAGAGGTAGTTCAGCTGATTGTGCTTTACATATTAGTAGTTATAATTCAGAATATGGAGAATCAAACAATGAAATTATGAAACCCCATATAGAAATTATAGCAATAGGGGAAAAGACAACAACAAGTGGTGGTGGCAGTGGTTCAACAACTACAACAAAACATGGTCAAATATTAGAAGAACTCGTTCATATATGTGATGGAGGAACAGTTAAAGGAGTTTCTGCTGATTATACTTGGCCTACAGTAACTGCTATTCAACCAACAACATTGACATATACTACATTATCAGGTTCAGAAATAACATATACACCACCCGATGGTGCGACTGAAGTAGTATATATGTTAAGTATTGCGGCATCAACTACAGCACAATCTGGTGTTTATCACGTTAGGATGATGATTGATGGTGTTGAATCTGGTGCATCACCAACTATTGGCGGGGCAGAATCTCGTCAATATGGAACGTTAGAAACAATACGATTTGTCCTGGATGCGTGGAGTGGTTCTAAAACCTTAAAACTTGAAGTGCGACATCACAGTAGTAATACATTTTTGATGAATATTCATAAACGCACATTGACACCAACAGGTAGCACAACTACGTCCAATGAGTTGATAAAACCTATTCTTAATATAAGAACTATAGGAACACTAACAACAACAAGTGGTGGTGGTAGCAGTAGTTCAACTACGGTAACAAAGAAGGGTCAAATATTAGAGACTGTTGCTGGTCTATGTGATGGTAGAACAGTTGAAGTTGAAAGTGCGACTTATACATTACCTAATGTGGATACTGTTTTAGAAATTTCAAGTGGAACAACATATACAGAACTACCTGGTAGTTTTTCTTATAAACCTCCTCCAGGAACTCGTCAAGTAATATATCGATATAAAATTAATTTAGCTGGAGAAGATTCTCATCCTATTGCAAATTTTGAATTATATGTTGATGATACAGAGGTTAGCGCTTTTGTTAGATCTTGGACAGGAAAAGGTCCAGATGAAGATACATTAGTTTTAGATTATACATTTGAAATTGGTTCAACAAATGATATTACAAGCGGAAAATTTTTAACCTGGGATTCAAATAAAACTATAAAAATTAAAGTAAGAGAATATACATCAAGTGGTCATGAAGTTTACTTCTTTTCAACAGGATATTGGGAAGGTTCTTGGGGTAAAAGATTTGTATGTCCTTCACTTGAAATCATAGCAATAGGCGAAGAAACAATAACAAGTGGTGGTGGTAGCAGTAGTTCAACTACGGTAACAAAGAAGGGTCAAATATTAGAAACCCTAACTGGTGTTTGCGATGGTAGAACGGTTGAAGTAGAAAGTGGTAGTTATACTTTAACTAATGTGAGTTCAACGTTACAGGTTGGAACTAGTTATGTTGATTTAACAGGTAGTAATATTAATTATAAACCTCCCACAGGAACAAAGCAAATTTCTTATACATTTAATTATTATGCTAGAAGAGATGAAGGTAGTTATATGTTGTCTCATATTAAAGTATTCGTTGATAATGTAGAGTGTACTGTTTTTAATCATAGTGAAGGTAATGTAGCAGGGGGTGTTGGGTTTTCTTTTATAGTAAAAGCTATATTTGAAATAGGCGAAACAAATGATGTTGCCAATGGTAAATTTTTAACTTGGGATGAAAATAAAGAAATTAAAATTATGGTAAGAGAATATGATAGCACTAATAGTGCGAGATTTCACGAAGGACAATATTTTGATGGGGCTGAAACTAATCCGTTATTTAAACCTCGTATGGAAGTTCAAGCAATAGGGGAATCAACAACAAGTGGTGGCGGTTCATCTTCTTCGCAATGGACTACAAATGGCGATGATATTTATTATAATTCAGGAAATGTAGGAATTGGAACGAATGGTCCAGGTGAAAAATTACAAGTAAATGGATGTATTAAAATAAAACAGCAGGGACAAATACAACACGACTCAACAAACGCATACAAAGGGTTAGTTTTTGAAAATACCGGTTCTTTAGACAGTTGGTATATGGGTTATAGACACGGTGGTCATTTTACAATTGGTCAGAGAAGTGTTTATTATTCATCTTATACTGAACGAATACATATTGATGCGGGTAACGGAAATGTAGGAATTGGAACGACGAGTCCTGGTCAAAAATTAGAGATTAAAACAGGTACAGCATATGATGGTATAATATTAAATAATGAAGATGGTGGTTTATTGTTTAAAGCCGCTCGAAGCAACGGTAAAGCAAGAGCATACTTTGGGTTGTATGACGGTGGCACTAGTGCTCCACAAGGAAAAGTTGTTTTTCGTAATGATGATGATAGTTATATAAATACAGGTGGAAATCTAGGAATTGGAACAACAAGTCCAGATTTTCCTCTACACGTTTATGGAAGCAATAATGCAAATGGTGGTTCAGTAGGTTATATACAATCTGCTGGAGTTGCTACAACGAGTAACGCTAATAATGACCCTGTTGGTCTTAAAGTTGAAAAAGTTATATGGAGTGCAAGTTATATTATGGCTAACAGTGATCGTCGTATCAAAGAAAATGTAGTAGATGTAAGTGATAATTTAGCTCTAGAAATGGTGAGAAAAATACCGTGTCGTTATTATGAATACAAGGACAAATTTTCTATGGGTTCAGAGAAGACTATAGGATTTATTGCACAAGAAGTGAAAGAACAATTACCAATGGCAGTTAGTATAGAAAAAGAAATAATTCCAAATGAAATGAGAATTTTGACTGATATATCTTGGAACGATACTACTCTTCATACAGATTTAACTGATTGTAGTGGTGTTAAATATAGATTCTATGTTAGTAATGATGTTAGTGGTAATGATGAAATAATAAAAGAAGTTGTAGGAAATGCTGATAATTCTTTTACATTTGAAGAAAAATGGGACAATGTTTTCTGTTACGGTAAAGAAGTGGATGATTTTCACACATTGGACAAGCAGAAACTGTTTGCATTGAATTTCAGTGCTACTCAAGAATTGGATAAAAAGGTTATTGAATTGGAAGCAAAGGTTGCATCTCAAGAAACCCTTATTCAAACACTAATAGCAAGAATTGAAGCATTAGAAAATAATTAAATAAATAAAAAATTTTAATATTTTAAAATAAAAATAACTTAAAAAATATTTTAAAATATAAGATATAATGTCAGCAGTAGCAGAAAACGAAGTCGTATCTACCCCACCACGACCTGAAGCATCTGAAGCCCAACAAGCAGCAGCAAATGCAGCTAGCAGTGATGCACAACAACAAGCAACTTTGTTAACAGTTCCAGTTAATAACGAAAACGATGCCTTGAATGTAATGGCAGGATTTTTACAAGTAGCACAGCGTAGAGGAGCATATTCTTTAGCAGAAGCAGGTAAAATTATGGAATGTATTAAATTTTTTGGTAAAGCACCAGCAGCGACACCATCTCAATAATTAAATAAATAATATTTAAATATTTAATTATTTAACAGCAAATCTATCTTCCGCGTTTGGATCTCTGGTTCTATCTTTAAATTTACCACTCATAAGAGCATTATGTGTATATTCGTGTCCTTTCCAAGTAGAAGACATAGGGTCTTCAGGGAATTCTTTTTCGTCTAAAGGAGTTTTTACACCGATATATTGGTCTTGTGGATCAAACGAAGCATATTGATTTTGATTATATGGTGGTCTGTCGTCATTAGCATCGGTTAATTGAACTTTTGGAGTGGCACTATTATCTTTTGGATGACTAGACATACCACCTTGTGGGTCAAATGGGTTCATTAATAATCTCCATCCTTTTTTATCTTGTGTATCGTAGGTCTCTTGAAAATATAAAACAGGACAGTTAATATTATTTTTCTTTTGAAATTCATAATATTCAGCATATTCATCTAAATTGTTGAATTCAATAGGATTAATTCCGGGTATTCTAGGTTGTTTGGTATTTAATAATTTCAATTTAGTACCTTCTCTTAATAATAAATTAGGACAGTTTTCATTTTCAATCTTGGAGAATCCTTCATATAAATCTTTGCTTTTATATGTCATACAAAATATAATTCCTGCTATAAATCCTATAATAATAATTGTAATCTTAATGTTCATATATATATTATATAACAAATAAATTTCTGGATATAATATATATGCCAAAAATTAAATCTAACAAAAAGGGAAGTAAATATGATGAAGGAATATATGTTGCAAATGTGGATAATAGTATAACAATATTAGCATTAATGGCGCCGTGGTGTGGTCATTGTCAAGCCTTAAAACCAACCTGGAATAAATTAATGGATACATACAATAATAAGGATTCACCAAATAATGCAATGATAGCAGCATTGGAAGAAGGGCAATATGAAGGGAAAAAAGGCTGCGGAGGAGTAAGAGGATATCCTACTATACGATTAGTAAAAAATGGTAAATTTCAAAAAGATTACCAAGGAAGTAGAGATGAAGCGGCGTTAAAAGATTGGATTGAAACAGAATTGGGATTAAAAGCAAAATTTAAAGGAGGTAGAAAAAGACGAAGAACGCGTCGTAGAAAATCACAACGTAAACGAAGAAAATCAAGAAAAAAAAGAAGAACAAGGAAAAAGAAAAGAAGAAAAAGAAGGCGTTAATTTAATATAGAAGGAAATATAGTAGCAACAGTAAATAATGGTGCTTGTAAAAAAGCTTGTGACAAGCTATCAATTAAAGCAGGACGGTTACCTTCAATATAATGTCCTAAAAATTGCATAGTCCAAGCAAATGTAAATAATTTAAAATTAGGAATATCTTTTAATTTTAAATCATCAACAATATAATTAATAATAGCTATAAATCCTTGCATAAAAAATCCAATTTTAAGACTCCAAGAATAATAATAAGCAATATAAAATAAAGTAATAATGTCTCTAATAGTAGGTTTTAATATATAAGTTATGTAATCATTACAAACAATAGAATCATAATTAGACTTTATTTTGAATTTTTTAAAAAATGTTAATATAGAAATCATAATCATAGGAATACACATTAAATGAATCATTTTATTAATAGGGTTTTGATGATATTTGTAATAATTAATAACAAGAGTAGAATTAGAATAATTCATTAATAAAAATGTTATAATATGTTTAAATTAGTTTAAAAAATATTATGAGAAATATATTAATATAAAAAATTGATTAAAAATAATTATAATATTTATAATAAAAAAATGACAAAGAATCAACTAATAGAAGAGTATATAAATACTTTTACAGAATTAGAAAAAAAAGCATATGAAATAGCAAAAAGAGAATTAGAAACAAGTTTTGATATAGAAAAAAGTATAGGATTTAAAGCATTTTTGAAATCAAAGGGTATAAAAGAAGAAAATGATATATCAAAAAAGAAAGTAAAGAAAAGAAAAGAAGGAGATGGTCCAGAAATAAAATTATATGATTTTGCCGATGGAAATGAAATATTGGAAGAAGACAGCGAAGAAGAAGGGAGAAAAAAAGATAAAAAAAGTTTTGTAATACAAATGTTTGGTATGGATATAGAAGGCAAAACCTATAGTGTAAGAGTAATGAATTATCAACCATTTATATATGTAAAAGTAGGAGATGAATGGACAATGAGAGATAAATCATATTTTATGGAATTACTACAAAAAGAAGTAGGAGGATATTATGAAGATTCAATATTAGAAATAAAGATGTTAAAAAAACATAAATTATATGGATTTGATGGCAGAAAAAAACATAAGTTTATGAAAATAATATTTAAAAATACATCAGTAATGAATAAAATAAAAAATTTATGGTATGATAATGCAGATGATTGGGCAAATAAAAAATTAAAAAAATATGGATATAAGATACCATCAGGAAAATATAAAGGAACATTTTTAAAATTATATGGAGCAACATTACCACCTTTGTTAAGATATTTTCATATTCAAGATATAAGTCCATCGGGTTGGATAAAATTAAATAAAGCAAAACAAATACATAATAAAGCAACCATACAAGATTATGAATATGAAATTAATTATAGTGATATAATATCATTAATGGAAAAGGATGACCAAGTGCCATTGAGAATAGCGAGTTGGGATATTGAATGTAAATCAAGTCACGGAGATTTTCCATTAGCAAAAAAAACATATACAAAACTATCTATGGAAATTATAACAAAAATAATAAATAAAGAAATTATAAATGAAGAAGAAATAAAAGAAAATATTAGAACAGCATTTAATTATGGTTCAGAAAGCGGAATAAGTGAAATATTTACAAAAAATTATATATCAGAAGAATTACTAGAAAAGAAATTGAAAACAATGAATGATAAAAAATTAAATGATTTGTTAGAGATTAAAAATGATAATCAGAGAAAAAATAATATAAAAAAATTAACAACAATGTTAAAAAAAATAGGAGCAGTAAAAGGGGACCCAATAACAATGATAGGAACAACATTTGTAAAGTTAGGAGAAGAACAACAATATATGAATGATATATGTGTTGTTGGCGAATGTTCAGATATAAAAGAAGTTCCTAATAGAAGAATTAGATGTCATAAGACAGAAAAGGAATTATTAATAAAATGGGCTCAAATGATAAGAAAGGAAAATCCTCAAATGTTAATAGGATATAATGTATTTTCATTTGATTGGTCTTATATAATAGATAGAGCGGAAGAGTTACATTGTAAAGATGATATAATGAGAGAATTATCTATAAATACTGAAGAAGAAGCAAAAGTAAAGAAAAGTACAACAAAGGTAGCAAGTGGAACTCACGACTTGACATATATTAAAATGAAAGGAAGACTACAGTTAGATTTATATAATCATTTTAGAAAAACAGAAAATTTATCTAGTTATAAATTAGATTCAGTTGCATCAGAATTTATAAGTGATAAAGTAAAAGATTACGAATGGATTGAAGAAAAAAAAATGACACGTGTAGTTAGTAAAAATTTAATGGGATTGAAAAATGGAGATTATGTATCATTTAAAATATTAAAATATTCAATGGATATGTATAAGAATGGTGCGAAATTTATAGTAAATGGCGTAGATCACATAAAAGGAGAATATTATATAAAAGAAAAATTAAACATAGACAAAGGAAACAAAATATTATGGGGATTAAATAAGGATGATATAACATTAGAAGAAATGTTTAATGCGGATACACCAGATAAAAGAGCAAAGGTAGCAAAATATTGTTTACAGGATTGTAATCTAGTTCATAATTTAATGATAAAAAATGATATGTATTTAGATTTTAGTGAGATGGCAAAACTGTGTTATGTTCCTGTAGATTTTATAATAATGAGAGGACAAGGGATAAAGTCATTAAGTTTTATTAGTAAAAAATGTAGAGATGAAAATATATTAATTCCGGCAATTAGACAGGGAGGAAGAGAAGGATATGAAGGAGCAGTAGTATTGGAACCAAAAGTGGGTTATTATGCGGATGTACCAGTAGCAGTAAATGATTATTCATCTCTATATCCTAGTTCTATGATAAGTGAGAATTTATCACCAGATAGTAAAGTATGGACAATAGAATATGATATGAAAGGAAACGTAAAAGAAAAATGGGGAGAAAAAGATGGTATATATGATAATTTACCAGGATATAAATATGTAGATGTTACATATGATACTTACAAATATGTTATGAAAAAGAAAGCAAAAGAAACATCGCCAGATGTATGGGAGAAAATAAAAGTAGGAAGAAAGACTTGTAGATTTGCTCAATTTCCAAATGATAAGAAAGGAATATTACCAAAAGTATTAATGGAATTATTAGCTCAAAGAAAGGTATATAAAAAGAAAAAGAAAGAAGCAAAAACACCATTTGAAAGAAAATTGTATGATAAAAGACAATTAGCCACAAAATTAACAGCAAATTCATTATATGGTCAATGTGGAGCAAAAACAAGTGCAATATATGAAATAGATATTGCGGCATCAACTACAGCAGTTGGTCGCAAATTGTTAGGTTATGCTAAAGAAATAGTAGAAGGATGTTATGGAGATAAAGTTGTAGATACAAAACACGGTCAAATGAAAACGAATGCTGAATATGTATATGGTGATACTGATTCTGTATTCTTTGTATTTAATTTAAAGGATATGAAAGGAAATAAAGTTGTAGGAAAGAAAGCATTAGATGTAACAATAGAATTAGCAAAAAGAGCAGAGCATTTGGCTACAAATTTATTAAAAAATCCACATACATTAGAATATGAAAAAACATTTGATCCATTATTATTATTAACAAAAAAAAGATATGTTGGAATGTTGTATGAAGAAGATATAAATAGTGGATATAGAAAAGAAATGGGAATTGTATTAAAAAGAAGAGATAATGCGCCGTGTGTAAAAGACAGTTATGGTGGTGTTGTAGACATTTTAATGAAAGAAAATAATATAGATAAATCAGTAGAATTTTTAGAAAAATATTTATTGGATTTGATAAATGGGAAAATAGATATAAATAAATTAATATTAAGTAAATCATTAAGAGCATATTATAAAAATCCAGAAGGGATAGCTCATTGGGTTTTGGCGGAAAGAATGGAAGCAAGAGAACCGGGAACAAGACCAGCAGTAGGATCAAGAATACCATATGTTTATGTAAAAACAAAAACCAAATCGAAATTACAAGGAGATAAAATAGAACATCCTGATTATATAAAAAAACATAATTTAAAACCAGATTATAATCATTATATTACAAATCAAATAATGAAACCATTATTACAGTTATTTTCATTAATTTTAGAAAAATTAACTAAATTTCAGAGTAAAAAATTAAAATATTTTAGTGAAATAAGAAAAATAAAAAGAAAGTATAAAGATGATGAAAATAAAATGGTAGAAAAAATAATAAAATTTAAAGAAGATCAAGTTTATAAAATAATATTTGCGCCTATATTAAAAAAATATGAAACAATAAATAAAAAGGCAATGTATAATAATTTCTTCAAGGTTTAAATATATAAATATTTATAAATAATTATATATTTTTTATACATCTGTTTCATCACTTTCTTCAAAAGGAGTAGGAGTTTCATTTGAATTTAATAAATTACTTAAATTAAGATTAGGTGGTAAATTAAATGAAAATTCAGCTATTATATCAGAACTTATATCAGTTTGTGTAAAATTATTAGATAAATCAGTGTTTCGCATAGAAGAAATATTTAACAGACCATTAGATGATGCGTCAATAGGAGTAATTAATGAAGAAATATTATATCTACATATAGGACATCTATTATCGTTATCAAACCATTCTAATAATTTATCACATAAAAAACAATGCTGACAATGAGTAATTTTTGCAACAATATCATCATCCTCAAACCTTCTAACAGCTATAGGACAAGTTTCTTGATTTATATTATTATCATCTTTAATATTTCTCCAAGAGTGAAAAGTAACATTATTAATTATATGACGAATAGTAGGACGTTGAATATTTCTTCTAGAACTAAATAAAGTATTATTAATAAATGTTTGTAAATTAGGAAGGGAATTAATAGTAGTTCTTCTAGGAAATCTTATAGGCGACTGCCTAAAACTACGTCTAGGAAATATAGGATTAGTAGTAGTAGTTCTATTTCTACGACTAAATATACTTTCATTGTTTTGTGTTCCTCTAAAATGAAAAGGATTTCTTACACTATGTGGTGTACTATTAGGATTCCATCTATATGGATTAGGTGTATTAATAGAAGAATGTATTAAATCTATAAGAGAATTAGTAACATTATGTTGATTATGTGAATAATTATTGTAAAAAGTTTGTTGTTGACTTAAATAATAAAATAACTCTCTAATAATATCTGAATTATTATTATTGTTTGTATTGTTATTATTATTATTATTATTTGTATTGAACATATGAATATATATTATATTTAAAATATGTTTAAATGTAAAATTATTATATTAAATATAAATGTTGGCTTCCGTAGAAAAAGAAAAAAAAGAAGATATAACTAATAAATATATGTCAAAAGGATTGACAGGATTAGTTAATTTAGGGAATACTTGTTTTATCAATTCAACATTACAATGTTTAAGTCACACTTATGAATTAAATGATTTTTTAAGCAAAGAAGAATATAAATATTATTTAAATCGATGTCCAGATACTTTGGTTTTATGGGAATGGGATAATTTAAGAAAATTAATGTGGAGCGAAAATTGCACAATAAAACCAGCAGGATTTTTAACAGCAATTCAACGAATAGCGCGAGCAAAACAACAAGTATTATTTACTGGATTTTCACAAAATGATTTAACTGAATTTTTACATTTTATAATAGACTGTTTTCATAACTCTATAAAAAGAGAAGTAAATATGACAATAACAGGTAAAATAAAAAATAAACAAGATTTAATAGCTAAAACTAGTTATGAAATGATGGAAAAAATGTATGAAAAAGAATATTCTGAAATAATAAAATTGTTTTATGGAATAAATATTTCAACAATTAAATCATTAGAAAGTGAATATGAAAACATTACTAGTGAACCATTTTTTAATTTAACATTAGAAGTAACAAAATCAAATAATTTATTAGATTGTATAGAAAATTATACGGAAATAGAAACATTAAGCGATAAAATAGAAGTTAATGAAAAAACAAAAAAAAAGGAAAATTGTACAAAAGCTATTAAATTTTGGAATTTACCAGATATTTTAGTTATAACATTAAAACGCTTTGAAAATGAAAGAAAAAAAATACAAAAAATGATTGATTTTCCTCTAACAAATTTAGATTTAAGAAAATATGTATTAGGATATGATAAAAAAAATAGTGTATATGATTTATATGGTATTTGCAATCATATGGGAGGAACTAGAGGGGGACACTATACTGCATATGTTAAAAACGCAAATAATAAATGGTATTTATATAATGATACGGTTGTAAGTGAAATACAAAATTTAAATAAATTGAAAAGCACATATGCATATTGTCTATTCTATCGTAAAAAAAAAATAACTTAATTTATATATATGAGTAAAAAATCAGATTCTATCGATTTAAATAAAGTAAATCTAGAAGGTGATGTGTCACCAACAGGAGGAATCGATTCAGTATATCAAAATATAAATGGATCTATTGGAGGTCAGTTATTTAACAATAATCCTATGATATTAGTAATAGTAGTAGCAATAGTTATAATATTTATATTATTATTTGAATCTTTAGGGGTAACTAGTATAATGAATGGACAAACAACACAATCATCACCATCATCCGATATATTAGAATTGTTAGTATGGGGTTTATTAATATTTTTAATTTTAATTAATGGATTACAATATTTTTTTGATTTAGATATAAAAACAGCTATATCTGGTATTTTTTCAAATGACCCTCATATTAAATTTAACGTGTCTAATAAAGATGGTGATTCTATAATAGAAGAAGAAGATGAAATTATAGAAAAAAAAGAAGAAGTATTTCATATACCTGGTAATGTATATAATTATAGAGAAGCTGAAGCTGTATGTAAAGCATATGATTCTGAATTAGCAGATTATTCTCAAGTTGAAGAAGCATATAATAATGGCGGAGAATGGTGTAGTTATGGATGGTCAAAAAATCAAATGGCTTTATTTCCTACTCAAAAAGCTACTTGGAATAGAATTCAAAAGATGGGTAAATGTGGTGAAAATAAAGGAAATAATTGTGGTAGACCAGGAGTAAATGGAGGATATATTGCAAATGCTAATGCTAGATTTGGTGTTAATTGTTACGGCGTGAAACCAGAAGCAAATGATAAAATTAAAGATATGGTTAAGAAATTCCAACCTTTCCCAAAAACAAAAGAAGAAATAGCTATTGAAAAATTAGCAGAAAAATACAAGAAAAAATTAAATGATATGAAAGTATCACCATTTAATTATACTAATTGGAAACAAATATAAATTAATTTATACTTTATATTATAAATTAATTAACGTCTAGTTTTACGTCTTTTACGTCTTTTTTTGCGACGAGTTTTTCTACGTTTTAATTTTCTACGTGTTCTTTTGCGTTTTCGTCGGTTTTTACCTCCTGTTAATGTCTTCAACCATGCCTTGGACAAGAATGCTTTTGGCTTTTTTATTTTTTTTGGGTCTACATATGTTAATACATATGGTGGATCAAATATATTTGGTGGTGATTTTGGCACTGGCGAAGCTTTTATTTCTAATTTAGGTGGAGACCAATTCTTTTTTGGTGGAGAGTGCTTTTTTTTTGGTAAAGAAGGAGAAGGAAAAGAAGAAGAATCAGAAGAATCATATAAAAATGCCAAATCATCAGAAGATGAAGAAGTTGAAGTTCCATATAAAATATCCTCTGCTTCACAATCATCACATTTTAATCCATATCTAGCCATATTGTCTAAATCTTTTTCACTGACAAATTTATGAGAAAATAATGAACGACAAGCATTACATCTTATTTGATATACCTTATTTTTTTTATATTTTTGTTGTTTTTCTTTATCAAATGATGTATTTACTGACAAATTACCCCAATTCATATATATATTATAATCATTTTTTTCTTTTTTTCTTTGTCTTTCTATTAGATTTTTTTACGCGTTTTTTAGTACATCTTTTTTGCGCTTTTTTAATTTCTTTTGGAACTTCTTTAATAATTTCTTTTGGTTTATAATTTTTATTTACCATATTTAATAATTTGTCCATTAATTCATCTGATACACAGTTATCTACTGTTTCTTTATTTAACATATCATCTTCATTATATAATTTGTCTATGTCACTATTTACATCTTTAACTGATGTAACTCTTTCATTTAATACAAGTAAAGGAATAGGTGTATGATATTCACTTTTTGATATTTTTGAATCTAATATTTCATTATCAACAGGATAACCTAAACTACAATACTTTGAATCATTTTTGTCATCAGTGTATAATATAAAACTAATAGGTTCCATTATATATTATACTTACTTATTTATTTTTTATATGATTTTGTATTCCAATCAAATTTATTATTATTTTGAATATTATTTTTAATTTTAGCTTTATTTTTATTTGATAATTTTTTTTTTTCCTCTTCATAAAATACATCATATAACAATTTTTCTTGAAATTCAAATATAGTAGTATCGTATTTAATACTAATATGATCATAAATAATATTTAATACATCCATATAGTAATATCCAAATTCATCATTATTTAAAAAGTTATAACTTTTATTTATATTTAAAAAATCATCGCAAAAATTACTTATCTTGTTTTCTAATTTTAGTATAAATGTTGTATGATGATGATCCATTAATATATTTTTAGTTGTAGGATTATTTAAATAATCTTCTTCTGTTAATATGTTATATATAGAATCTCCATCATCATCATCATCGTTTTTGTCTTCATAATTAGGAATAAATCTTTTAGGCATCTACTTCGCTATTATTATATATTAAAGTAGCTAATTCATTTTTAAATTCTTTTTCATATTGAATTACATAACCATTTTTTTTTACAATATTAAGTATATTATCTATAAAGTAATGTATTTTTTGTTCATTAGATATATTATTATAATCTTCCATTTTTAACCAAGATTTAAATAAATTATTATTTTTTTTATATAATTCTTCTCTTCTAATATCATAAATTTTTTTAAATAGCTTTTTTTCGTTATTAGACATATTATAATTTATTTATAACTTCTCTTAATATCATTTTTATAAGTAACTTTTCTTTTGTCTTTCATATATGTTATAAGTTGTTCTACAGTATTTTCATCTTCAATACAATCATTTAAACATTTTGTTATAAATTTGAATGTTAAAGGTTCTGTTTGTTTAATATTATTAAATTTAAGGTCACCGTCAGATATTTTTATAATAGCTTGATTTAAATTATTATCGTTAGCATAAGAAATAATAATATTTGATAATTCATTTCTTTGACTCCTTAACTGTTTTAATTCTGTATTATGTTTTTTAATTTCATTATCTATTTGGACCCAAGATTGTATGTTATTTTCAAAACTCATTATAATATAATTTATATAATAATATTTAATTAATAATTATTATTATATTATTTATTTACGTTGTTTCTTTCTTCTTCTTTTTTTACTTTTCTTTCTACGTTTACGACTTTTTTTACCACCTCTTTTCTTTTTTCCCATCATAGTGTTCAAACCTAATAAGGTTAATACTGGAAGTGCTTTTGCAACAGCATTACCACCACGACGTCTTCTGGTGCGTCTACTTCTTGATTTACGACTTCTACGACTCATTCTTCTTGCCATTATATATTATAAAAATATTTTTTATTTAATTTTATTGAATAAATATCTGTTACGCATTAATATTATAAAAATTCCTAAAATTAATAAAAAACTAATAACAACAAATATTAAAGATAAATAAATATATGGATAAATTTCTTTTAATATCATATCAATTAGCGGAATAAACAAATTTTTTATACTATTTTTAACTTCTGTTTTGTTTAAAATAGTTACGCATTCATTTATAATCTTTTCCTTATTTAACATCTAATATATAATATTTTTTTTTATTATTAATTTAATCTTAAAATAGTTTAAATATTACAATATTATTTAATTATTAATGGAATTACTACAAACTGACGAAAATTATCCTTTTCACAGTATTAAACTACTAAATCCTAAACCCTTACAAGGTGGAACTTATTTATCAAAAATAGAATGTAATGATAATGCTATAATTTTTCAAACACCAAAATGTAAAACAAAAAAAGGAATAACTCAAACAGAAAAAAAAATATATTGTGATTTGTTATTTACTGTTAATGATAATTCATTTATTAATTGGCTAAATATGTTTTCAGAAAAAGTAAGAAGATTGATATTAGAAAAGAAAGATATTTGGTTTTTAGAAGAAGATGATATGACATTAGAAGATATAGAATATAATTGGATAGATTCTGTTAAATCCTATAAAAAAAATTATTTATTGCGAACTTTTATAGCAAAGAAAAAAAATATTATAGATACTGTTAAAGTTTATAGTGATAGACAAGATGAATTAACTTTACAAGATATTGATAATGAATCTAATTTAATTACTATTTTAGAAGCAGTAGGGTTGAAATTTTCAGCTACAAGTTTCCATTTAGAATTTAATTTACGTCAAATTATGGTATTAACTAATAAACCAGTATTTGATAAATGTTTAATTAAATTAAATAATAATTCAAAAGAACACGTTATTAGCAGTGAAAATAAAGAAAAAAATAATAAAAAAAACGAGGAAGTAGAAGAACAATCACTAGAAGTAGAAGAACAATCACAAGAAGTAGAAGAACAATCACAAGAAGTAGAAGAACAATCACAAGAAGTAGAACAAAAAGTAGAACAAGAAGTAGAACAAGAAGTAAGTAAAGATGAAGACGATAATAGTAGTGAAAATAAAGAAAAAAAATCTGAAAACCTTGACGCTGATAATGAAGATAATAATGATGAAAAAGAAAAAGAAAATGAAAAAGAAATAGAAGTAAAAAATGAAAATGAGAAATTAGAATCTAATACTTTAGACAAAAATAATAAATTAAATGCTTTAGATGAAATTATTTTAGAAATACCCAAAGAAGATGATTCAATTAAATTAAAAGATCAACATCAGGTATATTTAGATATATATAGACAAGCCAGAGAAAAAGCAAAAAAGGCTAGACAAGAAGCAATAAAAGCATATTTAACAGCAAAAAAAATTAAACAACAATATTTATTGGATGAAGTAGAAACATCAGATGATGAGTGGGATGATGAAGAAGTTGATTTAGGGGAAAATTCATATTAAATAGAAAAAATTTTATATGCTCCTATTTTATATATAGCTATGCTTAAAGAATTACAAAAGTGCTTTTCTCAATTAACAAAAAATAGCTTCATTGTTATTTTAGGTGGATTAATTTTAGCTTATGTTTTATACACTTACAGTACCGGAAAAAGTTTCGAATTGTCAGGAATGGGTAATGATGAAAGACAAATGGCACCTGCAATGAACCAGGGTGAAAGTGTTGATGGTGGAGCAAACAATTACCAACCTGCTCATCCAGAAGGAGAAAATTCAGACTATGCTAACGCAAGTGGATTAAACACTGACCAATATGGATTACCACCATCTTGTTCAAAACAAAGTGTTGTTGACCCAAAAGAATTACTGCCACAAGATAATAATTCGGAATTTTCAAAATTAAATCCATCTGGAGCAGGCGATTTAATGAATGTAAGTTTATTGAAAGCAGGACATCACATCGGTATTAATACTGTAGGACAAAGTTTAAGAAATCCAAATCTTCAATTAAGAAGTGAGCCACCTAATCCAAAAATGGATGTAGGACCTTGGAATCAAACTACTATTTCAGGTGACCCATACAGACGACCTTTAGAAATAGGTTCTAATTAAATGCCAATCCGTCATTAATTTTTATATATTATTTTTAGGAATAATATATAAATGAAACTAGATATAAATATTTTTGGTATTTTAATGATAGTATTTATCGGGTATATTTGTTTAAAAATATATCAAGAATCAGAAGCATTTCAATTAAAATGTATAATATCCAAAGAAGATGGAAATGAATATTGCGTAAGAGAAACTAGTAAATTAGAATTAGTTGCTGATATTTTAGCTAGATGCACTATCAAAATGAAAAAGTTAGTTGAACATATGTCAGCAAAGTATCCTGATAGAGAAAATGTACAGCGACTTAAAAAAGGTTTTAATCCAAAAAAAATAAATGAAATATTACCAACTAGTAAATTCACTGCTTATTCTGAAAATAAAGGAGAAAAGTTAGCATTTTGTGTAACTGAAACAAAAAAAGGAGGTAATTTAATAGACGAAAATACTTTGATGTTTGTAGCTTTACACGAATTATCTCATATAGCAACAAAATCTATTGGACATACTACTGAATTTTGGAATAATTTTAAATTTTTATTACAAGAAGCAGTAAAAATAAAAATATATGAACCCGTAAATTATAAAAAGAAACCTAAAAATTATTGTGGTATGAAAATCACAGATAACCCTTATTATGATATGTAATTATAACTTTCTATAATTAGAACGTTCTTTAGACCAATTACAATTACTATACATATTATAATTATAACTAGTAAATTCTAATGAATTTTTCGAAAAATATCTCGTTTTGCCTTGAATTGTTTTTAAAAAACCTTTTGGTAGTTCTGGAAAATATGTATCACCTTTATAAATTGCATTAATTTCTGTTAGATATATTCTATCTATATATGGTTTATTTATATATTCATCATATATAGCTTGACCTCCTATAATCCATATTTCATTATAAATTTTTTTAAATTTTACTATATCATCAGGTTCTTTTAAAATTAAAGCGTCTGGAAACGTCAAATGGTAATTGTTTTTTGTTAATACATAATTACGTCTATTAGGTAATGGTTTAATAGGTAAACTATCCCAAGTTTTACGACCCATTACTACAGCAGATTTATTTTGAGAAGTTAAATTTTTAAAATATTTAAGGTCATTTGGTATATTCCAAGGAAGTTTATTATTAATTCCAATTACTCTGTTTTTAGCCATAGCTGCAATTATATTTATACTCATTTAAACATATATATTGTCTTTTATTTATATATATGTCTGAAATATTTAACATAATACATTTAGATAATAAAGGTGTAAAAAATAAATACATTTTTTCTATAGATAAATTTAACAATAATAATGATAAATACATCAAAGAAAATATATATTATGATGATAGTATACTTCAAATTAAAGAAAAAATTGCTCGTGAAATAGGAAATGATAATATATTTCCAGAAAATATTTATTTATTTTGTCAAATAGAAGAAACTGTAAATTTACAAAAAATATATGAACAATTTTTACAAAAAAAAACTAATACCAAATTTAATGATAAATTATTATATGTATTATTTTCTAATATAAAAAAAAATAGTATTAATGACAATGATTATAAATGGATGTGGAAAGGAAAAATATCTAATAATGTAGATTATCACGATATTAGTATGAAATGGAAACCATCCCAAAACGAAAAATTAATTCAAAATATATCATTGGGACAAAAAGTTTTATTTGAAAAAAATTATCCTTATACTGTTAATCCTAATGATATAAAATATATAGATCCAGTATTATTAAATGCAAATAGCAATAAATTTATAACTGAAGATAATTTATTATTATTTGAATATGGAAAAATACACAATAATACCTTATATTTTTATACACCCGATGATGTTGCACTTTTAAATAAAAATATAGATGATATGTATTTATTAAAAGTATATTTTCCAAAATTATATGAAAATGATATTATCAATATTTCAAGTTATGAAAAAAATATTGAAAAAATGTCCAAAAAATTTAATAAATTAACTAATAAAAGAAATTATAAAAATTATAATAAATGTGTTAATTTTTATTATTCTAATTATGATAAAAAAACATTTACATCATATGTAATTGATTTTAATATAGTTATACATCCTATTAGTAAAATTAAATTACCATTACAAGCAATTTTTAAAATGCTTAATTCTAATAAAAATATACCATTGATTAAATTTAATCCTGGAGATGGAACTGAAATTATTTATAGATTATTTACAAAAAATTATTACTCGAATGAAGGAAAAAAATTGCCTAGTTTATATGTAGAAAATAATTCAAAAAATTATAAAATAAAAAAAATAATGAATCTACTAACATCAACAATTAAAACTAAAAAAATAGGATTTTATATTGATTATAAAGATATTGAATTATACTGTCAATTATATGAAAATGGAAATTTCGAAATTAAAACATATAATGAAATATATAAAAATTTAAATGAAATAGAAAGTATAATATCTTCTACTGTTAATACCTTAATTGATAAAATAAATATTTTATTAAAAAAAAGTGGATATAATTTTAATAAATTTAATAAATTAGATGATAAAAATGTAGAAATCGTATCATTGAATTATGCTATTGTTTTTGATTATTATAATAAACAGTATGACCTTAAAAAATTTGCTCATTGCTTATCTCCTATATTTTTATTGTCTGATAATACAAAATTTGAGGATTTAAATGATGAAATTATAATGTATTATAAAAGAGTTAGTTCATATAAAAAAATGGAAGGTATAAATTTCGTAATCAATACTTTAGTTCAAAATAATCATCCAGATACATATATTATCAGTTATTTAATAAATAATCATAATAAACCTTTAGATGAAGCAACTGATATGTTAACAAAATTTAAACAAAATATGGAATTTAAATCAGATATTTACGTAAATAATAAAATTAAATTAGGAAATCATCCGGGGTTTGAATGTTCATTATATATTGGAAAAATTAAAAATAGTTATCAACCAAAGAATATTATAAAAATTATGAATATTAATAATATTAATTATATAAAATATATTGATATATACATTTATTCTCTTATAAAAACATTTATATTACAAGAAAAAAATTGGGATTGGGTATCAGAAAATTGTAAATCAAATAAATTAATAGAAAAATTAAATGTAGATGATAAAAATATTAAAATTCAAGATTTAACTCCTTCTATTGAATTACTAGAAAATAAAGATAAATCTTTGGAAAAATTACAAGGAAATATAAATAAAAAAATATTGTATGTGGATGATGATATTAATGAAGATGAAGAAGAAGGTGAAACATTAAAAGATGCTATCAATGATGGAGAAATATTCGATTTTGAAAATGCTGATGACCAATTTGATTTGGATGATGATTTAGATTTGAATCTAGGAGGTGGTGGTAAAAAAAAAGAAAGAAAAATATTAAAAACAAACTTTAAAAAAATAGAATTATCTGGACAAAAAAATTATTGGTCTGATAGAATAAAAAATGTATTTCCAGAATATGCTGGAAAAAGTGATAGAAAAGATTGGAGAAGTTATGCAAAGGTATGTCAAAGTCAATATAAAAGAGTGCCTGTATTAATTAGCGACGAAGAAAAAAAATTAATAGATCAATTAGATGGAAATAAAAATAAATCTTATGATGAATATATTACTACAAATAAAAATGGAAAAGATTATCATTTTATATGTCCTAGATTTTGGTGTATAAGAGATCCTAAAACTGGAAAAGGTAGAAGTTTAAGTATAGAACAGGTTAATCAAGGAGAATGTGGAGGATGGGATGCTGTTATACCAGAAAATGCAAAGAAAGTACCAGAAGGAAAAAATATATACGAATTTACTGATAGTTTAAAACACAGAGATGGTGTAAAAGATTCTAATAATAAATTAGTATATAGACCTCATTATCCAAAATTTATGAAAAAAAATACACATCCAGATGGATTATGTATACCTTGTTGTTATACAAAACCTAATACATTTGGTGATAAATTTAAAAAAATAGATGATGATACTTATATTGAAATAGGTAAACCTAATAAAAAATATACTTGGAGTGAAATGCAAGATATAAATAAACCATTGAGTAATTTTTCATTACAAATACCTGAATCTGGTAAATATAATGAGAAAATACCTACCTATAATGATTTTCAAGTAAATCATGTGTTTAAAAATGGTAAAATAAATAAATTAGATTTAAATATTAATAAGTATCCAAAAGATTTTCATCGTACTAGAAGTAATCCAAGAAAAGATATGAATAGATATATGCAATGTAATAAAAGTAGTGTATATGGAAATAATGATATTAATGATAATAATAATGTAAAAAAGAAAAATATAAATATACATACTAAACCATTATTAGATACCTTTCCATTACCTGAACATAAATTTGGATATTTAAATGTATCAATGCAAACCTTTTTAAATTTTGATAATGAATCAAAATGTTATATTAGAAGAAACGACGATAATTTAAAAAATAAAAATAAATGTTTATTAAGATATGGTGCAAATGGTAATATCAATAATTCGTTTATAAGTTGTATTGGACATTTGATGAAATATAAAAAGATGTTAACTATTGATAATGATAATTATACTGATAATATAGTTGATGTAAATAATGTAATTAAACATATTATAAATAAATTAACACTTGATAAATTTATATCTAGTAATAAAGGTAATCTATATCATTCATTTTTTAATCCAAAGATATTGTTTAAAGAAAAAGCAAAAGAATATTCTAAAAAATTAACCAATAACGAAAAAAAATTAAAAAATATTGTTGGAATATCTAATTATGAAAAAATTTTTAGTGCTAGAGAACAATTTTTTAATTATTTATTAGATCCTACCTCAATAATTAATCATACCTTTTTATGGGATTTAATTTGCTCTCCTATCAAGGAATATGGTTTATTTTTTAAAAATGGTGTAAATCTAGTAATATTTAATAGCCCTGATAATGATATAACTAAAAAAATAGAAATTTTATGTCCAACATATAACGTGACAAATAATATATTTGACTCAAATAAAAATACAATTATGATTTATTGTGAAAATGAAATATATGAACCAATATATATTGTTGAAAAAGATAAAAAAAAGCATAATATCTGGAAGCAATTTAATCATTCTTTTTTAAAAAACGATAAATCATTACAAGAAATTTATAAATTTATGATTATAATAAAAAATAATACCTTTTTATGTAAAGAACAACCTAGTAATAAAGAATATAATAAAAATTGGTCTTCAAATATAAAATTTAATGAATTAATTCAACAATTAAAAATAAAAAATAAAAAAAATGTAAAACAAATAATTAATCATTATTATCAAACAATTGGAATAATATATAATTATAACAAAAAGAATATATATATTCCTTGTAAACCATCTAATATCGATTTTAATTATCAATTCGAATATATTGGAGATAATTTTTATGGTTTAGATTATGATGATACTGTAGATATATTAGATAAACTAAATATTATAATTGATAAAAATAATAATATAAAATTACAAATAAAACAAATAATTGTTCAAGATGAATTGGCTGTAGCTATGTTGACAAATACTAATCAAACAATATTAATAAATCCTATTAAATATGATAAAAATAAATTTAAAAAATATTCTATTGTCAAAGAAGAATGGAGCAAAAAAGCCAAAAAATATAATTATATAGATCATAAAATTAAAATAAATTTAAATAAAGGAATTGATAGTAATCGAATAAATGAAATTAGAAAAATAAAATTAGAAAATAATTTTTATAATATATATCGTAACATTTTTAGAATAAATATCAATAAAAAAATATATGAAAATGAAAAAAATGATATAATTTATATAACTGAAAATGACATTGATAAGGATAACAAAATAATGGATTATAAAACTAAAATAGATAAAATAAAAAAAATAATAAAATCAATAATAAAAAAAAATATTAGTTTTATTACATTTGATAAAAATATTAATGTGAATCAATTAGTTTTATGTTTAGATTTAAACAAAAAAAATTGTTCATCACCTTTTTGTTCTTTTAATGAAAAAGATACCTGTAAACAATTATTACCAAAAAAAAATTATATTGATGATACGTTATTAAATGAAAAGTTATATTTACATAGATTAGCAGATGAATTAATACGTTATGAAAAAATTAAAAATTACATATTTACTAATAATATATATCTATCTTTTGATAATGTAGAATATAATGTAAATAAAGATGAAATTGTAATACTAGAAAATATATTAAAAGAGGAATATAATAAAAATATCAAGATAGTTCCTGAAAATTTATATTTATATAATAAAAATTTATTTGATAATACTAATCCTGAAACTAGTGATATGATTCCTATTAAAAATATGAAGCAAAAAAATATAATGTCACGAAAATATTCAGATTTAGATATAAATACTGTAATCGATGATGATAACGAAGAAAAAGAAGAAGAAAATGTTGTAAAATTAGCAGAAAAAATAGCCGAAGAACAAGAGAGACAAGTATTAGATATAGTAAAAACAGTAGAAAAAAAAGATGCAAAGACAAATAAATCAAATGATAAAAAATTAAATGATAAAAAATCTAATGTTAAAAAACTTAATAAAAAAGAAGAAGAAAAATATTGTAGATATAAATTTTTTATTGTATTATTAAAATATATTAAGAGCGGACAAAAAGATCTTATTATTAAAAGTATAAAAGAATTATTATCATTTGTTGAAAAAAATATTCAGGGCAAAGAATATAAAGATGATAAATTGAACATAAAATTAGATTTATGGTCTTCTGGTGATCCAGCTCACCAAGCTAGAAAGAAATTTTCAGAACTAATTTATGATAAATATTGGACTGGAAAAAAAGGAGAAGTCTTAACAGATGAAAAAATAAAAGAAAAAATATCAAATGTAAATATAGATGGTATAAGCAAGGATAATATTTTTATAGAATATATAGCTTATTCAAAGCAGAAAAATAAAATAAATGATGAAACTATTTCTTGCACAAAAAAAGAAAAGGCTTTAAGAATGACAATTATTCCTTATCTAACATCATTCGCAAAAGATAATAGCCTTTTAAATAAAGATAATTTAATACCATCTAAAAACACATTTTCATCAAAGAAATTTTTAGAACATTGGAATGAATTTTCAAAAATATATAAATAATTTATAACATAATGATAATTATATGCTATAAATTACAAAAAAAAGTTACACAAATTTATTCTTCTCTAAAAAAATAGAGATTGATTTTAAAAAGGGAGAGAAAAATAATGCTGTGTCTATAGTAAAAATAGACAAAAATATTTTATCTTCTTATTCCTAGATTCATACCATAGGATTGAATATTATTAGTAGAAGTTCTTTGTAAATTATTAGGTGGTGTTCTAGGTAAAGTATTCCTTGCTCTAAAAGGATTCAAAAATGAAATATTATTATAACTTACATCGATTGTATTTTCTTGTATAATTGTATTAATAGTTTCTTCAATAAATATATTGGTAGTATTAATAATATCGTCTACTTCTTCATCAATATCTATTGTAGTTGGAGGAGGAGCAGGGGGAGGAGAATAAACAGGAGGTGGAGGTGGTGGATTGTTAATGATAAACGGGGAATCACTATTATCATCAAACCATTCTATTGCATATCTTTTAGCTTTTATAGTATATTCACTTTTCATAAGAGGATTACAACAATAACAACTATATAAATAAAATTTTATAATTGGTCTGAATTGTTTGACAAAATATCTTTTTCTAGCATATGTTAATCTTTCAGGTAATGTTTTATAATTTAAATCTTCTTTAAATTCAAAACACATTTCTAATATTTTTTCATATAATTCACCAGTAATACCGTTTTTAACAAAATCTTCAATTGCAATATCTTTTAAAAAAGGATAATACCTATAAACAAAATTATTAATATTAAAATCAGAATAAAAAAACCAAGATATATATTGCGGAACATAAAATCCAGTATTATGTATAGCAATAGATAAATTATATAAATTATGATTTTCAAATTCTATATTAGTATATGGGTTTTTTAATTGTTTTGGTTTACAAAATAAATTTTCACTGTGAATTAAACAATTATACCATAGATTAATAAGATCACTAATACGAAAATTATAAATAGTATTTTGACATAATAATGATATTTTATGATTGTTTGGAAAAGTATCAAGATTATTAAAATATAAATCAGTGTTAATATCACTATTAATTGCATTTTTTATTTTTTTCCTATATAGAAACTTTTTAAAAGCATTCCAAATACATACAGATTTTATATAAATCATAACAATGTCTATATATTCTTCACTTTTTAATAAAGCATTGCTATATATGTAAAATTTAAATATTCTAATATGTGTAGGATATTTTCTTATTGAAGGTTCCATATTTTTTAAAAAAAATATATTAAAATTATCAGGTATTGTAAGAGAATATTTTTTAGCTATAAATTTCATAATATTTAAAAATGGTATTTCATTCATAGTTTCCATATAATAATATATAATATTATATGAAAATAATTATAAATCTAAATCATAATCATCGTCTACACAACCAGTATCAATGTCATTAATAGTATCTATTGTATTATTTATATTTAATTTACTAGATGAACATTTATTATCTTCATCATAATGCTCTAATTGTTCGTCTATATTTTCTTCTTTTGATAGATTTTTTTCATTTAATTTATGCATATCATTAATATTTAATAATAATTGAAATGCACCTGTTCCAAAATATCCTTCTTGACCGCACATAACATTGGCACTAACACCTGTCATTAAATCTAATTCTGCGTGTTTGGCAGCTTTCAAAAACATTTCAGGTGTTTCTTCAAAACTAGCTTTTGCTATAGGACCAATATCATCATTATTTATACCGTGTCTAAATATACTAACCATATATGAAGTAGCACACATTCTATCACATAATATTGATAAATTGTGATAATTAATATATTTACCATCAAAACAATCAGTTAATTCTCTAAAAATACATTGTCTTGCTGCTTCTATACCTAAAGTTTTATAAACTTCTTGTATGTCATTACTATATGTTTTTGTGCTATTAATGTAATCTAATGATAATACCTGTTTTAGATTAGTACCAACAGTATCTAATACCCATATTCTTTTTGAGGTAAAATTACCATTTTCTTTTACTATATTATTTGGAATTTTTCTTAAGATGATTTTTGGTATATTTTTAATACCTTTTAATACTACATTTTTTAATATGTTTTCTTGAAATGTTTTTAATTTATATATTTCATCAGTTTGATCAATAGGTTTTTGTTTATTTTTAATCAAATCTTTTACTAATCGAACACGAAAGATTAAATTTTTATCATTAAAATCTGAATAAATACATCTAACAACAGGTTTTAAACTATTTTTTATAGCAAAATGTATATCGTCCATTTGAATACCACGTTCTAACATCTGTTCTCTTGATAATTTTATACGAATAACCCATTTTGATAATTCAATATTATTTTCATCTTTATTGATATTAATCATTTTTTCAAATTCTAAAAATTGTGATACAAAATCCTTATCTTCATCAATAATTGTATTATTAACATTTGGGTCAAAACATATACTTACTGATTTTGTAATGTCTTTTAAACAAGTATATTCCATCTTATATTTCAATTCTAATGCCTTTGTTTGGTCTTCTGAATCTTCATCTTTTAGATAAACAGTTAATGATGGATTTTTTGGATTTTCACTTAATGATAATATTTCTTCTATTCTAGGAACACCTCTAGTTACATTACTCTTACTAGCAACACCAGCAAAATGAAATGTGTTCAAAGTCATTTGAGTAGTCGGCTCACCTATACTCTGTGCAGCTATCATTCCTACCATTTCACCAGGATGAACAACAGCTTTTTTATAATTATATACAATTGTTTCTAATAATACCATTATACTTTTTTTATTAAATCTATTTTTTCCTAATAATTGAGATGGAGAAAGATAATAATAATACAATACTTTAAATAATTTATTAGGCGATGCTAATTTAAAATCATTTAATCTATTCCACGCAATATCTAATAATTGATAACATTCTAATGGTGTCACATCTATGAAATAATTTTTTTCAATATGTAAATTATTTTTAATATTATTAATAATTCTTTTAAATGCAACGGGAACCATTACCTTATCAGTCATTTCATTATTAAAGACATTTTTAACTATATTTTCTCTTAAATTTATTAAATCTTCTATAGTTGAATTTGTTCTAGATTTTAATTTTTTCTCTTGTTTTTTTAATCTTTTTAATGCATCACTATTATATTGAATATTTGTAGCTGATTTTTCCGGCATTTTGTAATGTTCATATATTTGTTCTAGAGTTAAATTAATAATTGGTAATTTTTGTTCCTCTGTTTTAGTAGAAACTATATTATCATCACCATATACAAATTGAATAATTTTATTTTTATTATTTCTAACAGTCATATCATAACATACTTTAATATCTTCACAACCTTTAATCAATCTTCTCTGAATATAACCTGTTTGACTAGTTCTTACAGCTGTATCAATTAATCCAGTTCTACCACCCATTGCGTGAAAATATACTTCTTCTGGAGTTAGTCCTTGAATAAATGATGATTCAACAAATCCTCTCGCTTCAGGTGTATCATCGAATTTTGTGTAATGTGGTAATGTTCTATCTTCAAATCCATATGGAATTCTACTACCTGACACACTCTGTTGTCCTACACAAGATATCATTTGTGCTATATTAATATTTGAACCTTTACTACCCGCATTCACCATAATAACAAATCTATTATTTTTATCTAAATTTTTACGTCCAATACTACCTGCCTCATCATTAGCCTTGTTTAATATAGCATTTACTAATGTTTCAAATTCAATTTCATTAGTCTTTCCAGATGTGTTTTCAAATGTTGATAAATGCAATTGGTCAATAATATCTTGAACATCTTTTTTTCTTTTATTAATAGCATTACCAATTTTTTCATTTGTTTCTTTATTTGATAATAAATCACTAATACCAACACTATATGCACTCAATTTCATATATTCAGTAATTAAAGCTTGTATATTATCAATAAAATTACTTGCATCATTATGACTATAATCATTGTTAATACTCTGTATTAATCCTCTACTAGACGAACCTAATACTCCTTTATTTATTTGTCCTTTAATATATTTACCATTTTTTATTTTAATTATATTATTTTCACTCTGTCCATTTGAAAATTCAGTAGACATTGGTGGTAATATTTGTGATAATAATTGATAATTTGATACTATTTTTTTACCTTTAAACAATTTTGCTTTAACTCCCTTATAATACATCAACAAATTCATAGCTTGTCTTGGTGAAAATTTTATATTATCTCTTGTAAAACGATAACAACCTAATAATGAATCTTGAAATATACCCACTATAGAAGAATTGTTTGCTGGTGATATTATTTGATGAGGAACTGCTGCTAGGTTTAATAATTCTGCTTGACTTTCTTCATCTTGTGGCCCGTGTAAATTCATTTCATCTCCATCAAAATCCGCATTATATGGTTTTGTATCTGCTACATTCATTCGAAATGTACTTCCTACTTCCATTATCTTTGCTCTGTGACACATCATACTCATCCTATGCAATGTAGGCTGTCTGTTAAATAATACAGGGTCACCATTTATCATATGCCTATGTAATATATCACCATCATTCAGTTGCAAGGTTTCTCTATCTACTTGTCTTAATGATATATTTTGTCCGGATTTACGTTGTAATATATTTGCACCTGGATATACATCTGGTCCATTTCTCAATAATGTAGTTAAATATTTTCTATTACGTTTATTTACCGTTTGAGGAAAAGTGATATTCATTGCTATTTTTTTCGGAACACCTAATTCTCTAATACTTAATACAGCATCTGGAGATATAACACTTCTAGCTGAATAATCTACTCTTTTTCCCATCAAATTTCCTCTTACTCTACCTTGTTTACCAATCAATCTTTCTTTTATTGATTTCAAAGCCCTTCCCGAACGTTGAGCTACACTAGCGACACCAGGTATTTTATTATCAACCATTGTTGCAATATAATACTGTAAAACTGTTGTCCAATCTTCAATTACTTTAGAACTTGCATTTTTTTGTATTTTTTCTAGTAAAGTTGTATTAGCTTTTATAATATTAACAATTATATGAGAAATATCATCTTCACTTCTTTGTTGAGAATCATGTTTAACCGATGGTCTAACTGCTGGTGGTGGAACAGCCAAAACTTGACAAACAAACCAATCAGGTCTAGACCATAGTGGATTAAATCCCATAAAAGTGACATCTTCATCTGAAATTCTTCTTAATATAGTTAATACCATTTCACAAGTTAATTTAATAGTAGGTTTTTCTACAGTCTTATCTTCATTTGATTTAATACCTTCACTATTTTCCCATTCCGCATATAAATTAGCTAAATCCTGCTTATATATTTTCTTTGGCTGTTTACAACCACAACCAAATTCGTGATCTTCTCCACAACGTTTTATTTTTTGTGCTAATCTAAATACTCTATCCCATCTTTTTCTAGGTTCTAAATTTAATAAATAACTATATTTTTCCTTACTTATTTTTAATTTACTACATTTAAAACATACACAACGTAATATTTTTTTTATGGTTTCTAAATATTGAATATAAAATACAGGTCGTGCTAATTCTATATGACCAAAGTAGCCTGGTGTTTTCATATAATTATGACCATCAGTTGGACAAATTAATCCTGGATCTAATACTCCCATTCTAGGATCAAACAATCCACCAATTACAGGTTTATTATTAATATATGTATCTCTTGATGTAATTTCGGCTACTGAACCATTTCTAATTTCTTCTGGTGATAAAACACTAAATTGCAATCCAATAATTCTAGAAGATTCCAGTTTATTATTTATCATTATATATATCTAATATATTTAGTTTAATTTTAAATCACTTTTTAAAATTGATTTAAAAATAATTTATCATATTTTTATTAATATATAAATGCCAAAGAAATCAGATAATAAAAAAGACGATTCACCTAAACATCTAAAAAAAAGCAGTAAAAAGAATAGAAAAAAAATGAAACGTAAAGCTTCTCCACCTCCTAATGATGATAATATGGATGATGCTGAATTTCAAAAAGTTTTATTGAATTTATTTCCTTCTAATTATCAAAAAGAAAAAGCTGATAAAGCCAAAGAAGCTTTAGATAAATTAAAAAAAAATGCTAATCCTCCTAATAAAAAGAAGAAGAAAAAGAAAAAAAATGAAGCTGACGAAGAATTAGTAAATACTATTAAAACTAAAAATAAAAAGTTGACAAAGAAAAATGAATCCGAAGAGGAACAAGAAGAAGAGTATGAGGAAGAAGATGATAGTGATTATGTACCAGAAGAAGATGAAGATGAAGAAGAAGACAGTGATTATGACCCTGAAGAAGATGATTTATTAGAAGACTTTGAAGATATGGATGATGAAGAACAAATGTTATTTAATGCTGGAAAAAATATGAAATTTAATATCATTTTAACTACAGGTCCAAAGAATGGTGATTATGAAGACGGTTGGGAAACATATGATGAAGAAGAGGAAGAAGAAGAAGAGGAAGAAGAAGAGGAAGAAGAAGAGGAGGAAGAAGAAGAAGTTGTCAGAAAAAAGGTAGTTTATTCTAAAAAACCAAAATTTAATAAAAAAGATAAAATATTAGTCAAATTAAAAGATTGGGATAAATATTATAAAGGAACTATTGTAGAAGTTAAAAAAGGTAAACGAAAGAAAAATTTATATAAATGGAGTTGGAAATATGATGTTCAATTAGATGATGATGGCGAAGAAGAATATGAATTGGTCAAAGATGTTCCAGAAAATGTAATATCTTATCAAAAATCAAAAAAGAATAAAGATGATGATGATAATGAAGAAATTTTAAAAGAATTAGATGAATTATTAAAAAGCTACAAAGGTGAAAAAGGTAAAGAAGCAATGTTTGATAAATTTAAGAAATTATCAGCTGCTCAAGAAAAGAAAAATGAAAAAATTAAAAAAGAAAAAGAGAAAAAAGAAAAGGCTAAAAATTTTAAAAAATTTAGAAAATTATCAAGAGGTCAAAATGAAATGAGTGATTATAAATCATTTAAGGAAACTACTTTAGAAAATCAATTGGTTTTAATTGATAGATTGAAAGAAGTTAATAAATATAATGCTATTGATAAACCATATAAAATATCTTTATTAGAAGCAGATATACCAGTAAAATATAAAGCAAATGCTTTAAAAAAAATAGAATCCTTAATGTGGATGGACCCCGGTTCAGGAGAATATTATAAAATAAAACAATGGGTTGACACTTTTATGAGAATTCCTTTTAATAAATATAGTAATTTACCTGTTTCAATGTCTGATCCAGTTAATGAATACAATACTTTTATGCAAAATGCAAAAAAAACATTGGACGATGCTGTTTATGGTTTAAATGATGCAAAAATGCAAATATTACAGCTTATAGGTCAATGGATTGCTAATCCTAATGCTATTGGTACTGCTATTGCTATTAAAGGTCCTCCAGGAACTGGTAAAACTACTTTGGTTAAAGAAGGAATTAGTAAAATATTAAATAGACCTTTTGCATTTCTAGCATTAGGTGGTGCTACAGATAGTAGTTATTTAGAAGGACACTCCTACACTTATGAAGGTAGTAGTTGGGGGAAAATTGTTGATATATTAATTACAAATAAATCAATGAATCCCGTAATATATTTTGATGAATTAGATAAAGTAAGCACTACACCAAAGGGAGAAGAAATAACAGGTATATTAACTCATTTAACTGATACTACACAAAATACTAACTTTCATGATAAATATTTCTCTACTATTGATTTTGATATCAGTAAAGCATTGTTTATATTTAGTTACAATGATGAAAGTAAAGTTAATAGTATATTAAAAGATAGAATGTATAGAATTGCTACAAAAGGATACAATAATAAAGAAAAATGTATCATCGCAAACAAATATTTAATACCAAAAATAAGAAAAAATGTTAATTTTGAAGAAGACCAAATTATTATTCCTGATGATACTATTGAACATATATGTAATTCATTAATTGATAATGAATCTGGCGTTCGTAATTTAAAACGTGCTTTAGAAATTATATTTACAAAAATTAATTTATATCGATTAATGCCTGCCAATAGTGAATTGTTTGAAAATGAAAAAACAATAGAAATAAAATATCCTTTTACTGTTACTACTGAAATTGCAAATAAATTAGTCAAAAAAAATCAAGATAACGGCCCCCCGTTTGGAATGTATTTATAAACATTAATAATATAATATATCTTTTTTCATAATGAAGCAAAAATAATAATTATATAAACATATTTTATTATAATAAATTATGTTTTGGAGAAAAGGTCATAAAATAGTTCCTATTGTATTTCCAAAAAAAGATAAATATTTACATAAAACGTGTAGTATATGTTTAGAAGATTTAAAAAATGATTATGTTACTTTACCATGTTCTCATAATTATCACGAAGGATGTATAATGACTTGGTTTGATAGACAACATAACGAAATAAATTGTCCTCAATGTAGAATGGTATTTCAATATATAATAATTGATGCAAAAGATATTAATGATTGATATTTTTGGGTATTTTTAGTATAGACATAGCATTATTTTTCTCTCCCTTTTTAAAATCGGAATCTATTTTTTTATGGGGGTAAAAAGTTGTGTACCAAAAAAAATCTAATAAGTATATAATAAGAATGAGTAGTTTTATAAATGAGGAAGAAATAATAATAAAAGAAATAGAAGAAATAATAAAAAACAATCCTGAAGCTATAATAAATCCTTTTGATAATAATGTTCACCCACTAATAAGAGATATAGTCTGTCCAAATGAAAATGAACCTTGTGACTATGGTAAAATAGCTAAAATTATTGATAATCAAGTTAAAAAATATGATTGTTATAAAGACATTAATAAAAAAAGTAAAGAATGTGAAAATATAGTTGGGAAAAATACAAAAATAGGTAGACATATTAACAATTTAAAAAATAATAGAATTACTATCGATGATCGTCAATTATTAGGTGCTATTAATGATTATAATAATAAGCATGATACTGTTGCTTATTCACCTACCACTGTTACTCAAGTTCCAACTGGTGGTAGAAAAAAGACACGTAAAAGAAGAAGGAAGAAGAAATCTAAAAGAAAAAAGACACGTAGAAGAAGGAAGAAGAAAAAAACACGTAGAAGAAGGAAGAAGAAAAAAAGGAAAAAATCTAAAAGGAAAAAAAGAAGTAGAAAATTAAGAGGAGGTAATTATTGGAAATTCAATGAAGATACAAAACAATATGAAGTTTATACTTCAAATAATTTTTTTGGAAGAAGTAAAATAGTTAAATTTAATTCATTAACAGATTTTACAAAACATTGGTGTAAAAATTTTAATAAAAATAAAAAAAAATACCATGGATTAATTCAACATCCACGTATTTTTAATAAAGATCCTGAATTAAAAATATTTAAAGATAGAAGAAAAGGTGCCGATAATAGTGGAATAAATATTTATCAATATAAATGTGGTAATTGTAGTAAAATAATTACATATAACGACGAAGAAAGAAAAGCTATACAATTTAGTGGTTGGGACTATGGAAAATTGCCCTCCAAAAAAGAAGAAAATCTTGATAAATTTAATAAGTATATTAAAGAACAACAACAACAACAACAACAAAGTATTAATAATAGAAGAGGAAGAAGCGATTCCGCTCATGATTTTAAATATAGAGAAGTGTCTCCTAGTGTGTATAACGATGTACTTTATGAATATAATCCAAATGATGATGATTGGTAAATAATATAATATTAAAATAACTACGTTAATATTATAAATAATTTCTAATTTTAAAAATGGTTTTGAAAATAGATTCACCTATTTTTAAAGGTTCATCTTGTAATGTTTTATGTTTTAATATAGGATGTTTCATTTGTCCTTCAATTGTCATAGCATTTTGCCATTTACAATCATATGTTCCCCATTCACCAAAATGATTACCAGAAGTATGTCCAGTTTTTTTATAAAAATCTTTTAATTGAAAATGTGGATGAATTTTATTAATGGTTTTATTAAACAATTTATATATTTTATTATTTGGTGAACATTGTGTAATAAAATGATGTTTACAACCTTCATCTCCGTGTAAATCTAAATATAAAGAACCAAAATTGTTATATCCCATTTTATCCATCATTAATTTATTTTCTTTATTTGTAACCATTTGCCATTCTCTATTTAAATTATATCCTTGACTTTGTGTATACCAATTTCCCATTTCAACGCCATCAGGATTAGCCAAAGGAACAATTCTAAAGGTAAACATTTTTAATAATTTATTTCTTTGTTCTTTCATTTTAGTAGAGAAAAATGTATTCAAAAACCCTTCCATCATCCAAGAACCGATTGTTTCACCAGGATGTTGTCTGGCTACAATAAATATATTTTTATCTCCTTTTCCAAATTGTAGCATATGTAATTTATTTTTTAATGGTGTTTTTCCTAATACAATATGTTTAACCGATGGTTTTTTTCTTAATTTATTTATTAATGCATTGTTCATTTTATTAGTATATGGAGGATAATATGCAAACCAAACTTTATTATGTTTTGGTGTAAATTTCCATTGAAATCTATTTTTTTTTATTTTAGTAGATGTTCTTAACCACGTTTTATTATCATAAGAATAACAAACATTAAAACCAATAAAAGATGTATCATAAAAATTCATATCAACAAAATCAAAATAATAAATTTTATTTTTACAATTAGTTAACTTAAAATAAAACCAATTTTCATATTTTTTTCTTTTTTTCTTTATTTTAGATTTCCATAATTCTTTATTTTTTGTTAATTTTATAGTTACAACATCATTTTTTTCTTGTAATTTTAATATTTTTATATTTGCTGATTCAAATTTAGTATGTATTTTAGATAGTGCCTTTTTTTTAGTACGATTTAGTTTTTTGTTTCTTTTTTTATATTTTTTAGTATTCATAGTATTATATATTAAAGATATTTTATTCTTATTATATATATGACTGATTTTACTAATGATTTAAATAACCTAATAAGCGAGTCTTTAACAAACCAACAACATTGGATTAATGTAAATAATACTTCAAATAATCATCCAAAATATGTTAAATATGAACAATCTAAATTACCTTTATCAAATGAGTTAAAACTATTAAAAAATGTATCTATTCATCCATTGACTTGTAAATTTGCAGATAGCAATGGAGATGAAGTTATTTATAAATTAGTAACAAATCCAAAATCTAGTAATTATTATTTAAGACAATTAGTTAAAAAACTAACCAATAAAGTAGTAGAATTAGAAAAAAAAATAGATGATATAGAAAAATATAATGCAACACAAGAAACTACTATTTAAAATTGATTTGTATATTCCCAATAAAAATTTAAAAATGAAATAGGATTGAAACACAGTGTAGAAATGCTAAAATGGTCAGCGCCAGTATTTTTATACTCTTCAATGTCTTTTAATGTTGTTATTCCTCCACCTGCAATAACAACAGTATCATTCCAACTTTTTTTTATATATTTAATTAATGATATAGTATGAGGTTTTAGTATTTTGCCAGATATTCCACCCTTTTCAGTAGGTAATGTATTTGAAGCGTGAAATTGACGGAATCCTTCATCATATAAATTTTGAATTGTTATACATTTTTCTAATGGAGATAACTTTATTATACACCAATTCCTTTTGTTATTTAAAAAAGGTTTTAAGCCACTACCAATCATATGTTTATCTGTATTGGGACAACTAATATTTAATTCAATGTCCATATCATCTGGTATTTTTTTTAGTATTTGTCCAATTTCATATTTATGCATTATTGCTATACTTATTATTTCACCTTTTTTATACGTTTTAATAGCATAATCTATACCCGGATTTCTTAAACCAATCTTATTTATCCAACCAACACCTGGTATGTATCTCAAAGTTTTTAAGATTTGCATCCATTTACCTGGTCTTTCATTTAATGTAAAACTACCTCTTATTGGTATAGTTTTTGGTAAATTTATATAATTTCCAAAAGGAGGACTAATAAATAACATTATATATTATTAATAACTAATTATTTAAATATTAATAATATATTCTATAAGCATTTGGTATATATCCCATATTTTTTAATAATTGTATATCGTCTTCAGTTAATATTTTTAGAATAGTAATATATTTATATAATAATTCTAATACCCATATTCCTACTATAGTTGATAAAATTAACATTAGTATATTAAATCCATCTATAACTATACCTGTTGACACATAATATCCAAATAATACTATTCTTCCTAATACAGTTAATACTTCATATCCTACATAAAAATATGTATTTATCAACCTATAATGTTTTAATCCATAATAACCACAAACTGCAAAAAATAATGGAACTAACATTTTAATATCAGTAATTGCATATAAAAAACTAAAAAATATATCAATTAAACATAATATCATAAGAGTTTTTCTTATAGCATATATCTTTCTCATATTACTAGTTATACTTATATTATCATTTACAACAATAGGAGTTACTGTCCCTACTATTGGAACAGACGTATGAATATTATTTACTGGTGCTACTACAGGAATGCTTTTAGACATTTATATTTAAAATTAAATTCTTTTTAAATATATTATTTAAATTCGTAAATATATAAAATTTATAATTAATTATATATATAATGGAAAAAATAGAATTTCAAAAAGAAAAAGAACTAACAGAACAAGAAAATAAAACATATACATTTTTAAAAAATAAACTAGTAGATAGTAATCCTCAAGAAATGCAAAAATTACACGTAAAATTATCTAGTATGAGTTATAATATGAGATTAAAATTTATTAGAAATTTCATCAAAACCTTTGAAGAAGAATATAATAAACTTTAATTTGTATTTAAATCATATAACAGTTCACATTTTAAAGTAAATGAATAATCTGCTCCATTTAAATCCAATTCTTCTCCAAATTGGTCCAATAATTTAATTTTTATCCTTGAAATATTTACTGGACCAAAATATTCTCTTTTAAACCCATATGCATTACTACTTTTGTCATAATCAAAGTCTTCTTCTCGATTTGGTAATTTAGCTAATACATTTGTATCATTAAATGTTGATTCTGAATAAGGCGATACCAATGTTTGACTATGATTATTATTATAACAATCTACCGATAATAATGCATATGGTGTTCCTAATTTATTATATGTTCCTTCTGGATTATACCCCTCAAATTTTTCCGTTGTTACTACATTTTTTGAAACATAATCATTATCCCACGTGTATTGTTGTTTTTTATAGCCTAATATCCACCCCATATTTCTTTGTATTTCTCTATTTGCATTATCACTTATTCTAAAATCTAAATTAAATTTGTATTTTATTGTTGCTGTGTCCTTTTTTCCTCCTTTATCAGCATCTCTATTATCTCTAAAAAATAACACTTTATTTGCTAATTTATCATATTTACACGCTACTATCATTAAATCTCCCGTTGAAAAAATTGATTTATTCATATAATCTACTAACTGTTCTCCGCTATAAGAACCCCCTTTTATTTTTATTACTTTTTTCATTTTATTTGCTACTATATCAAATGCATTTGTCACTCCATTTAATTGTTCTTCCCATATATGAATCGTAAATTCATTTGTTTTATTTTTATTAGAAAATATATAATGTGTATTTTGTATTTCTGTAGTTTCTAATGATATACACACTACATTATTAATTGTATTCGTTAATTCAAACACAAAATTACTAGCTGTTGACTGATAATAATCTTTTCTAAATAATGTATTTATATTTAATAATTTAGACGTTCTCGCTTTTTTTACTGGATTAATTAGTGCATTTAAATTTGGCTTACTATTTTTCTTTATTAAAAAATGATTATTATTATATAATTGATTTCTTTCTAAAGGTGGAATAAAACTATTACTATTATTACTATTATTACTATTTTTCAATCTTTCTACACCTTTTTGTAAAAAATCTACCAATTGAACCTTCGTTGTAGAAGACATATCATTATTTGATTTAATATTTATTAGTAAAACGTTAAATTTCTCGTCTAATAATTTATGATTATCTCTTTGATTTTTAGTAAGATTATACAGATTTAATAATTCATCATCTGTATAATTATCTAAATTTAATGTCATTGAGTCTATATTCATATAAAAAATAGAAATATTTTAATTTATAAATATATAACATATATATATGCCAAAACTTTTCAGTTCTCCCGATAAACCTATCACTACCGCAAGTGATTATATTAACAGAAAAAGAAATATAAATTTATATACTGTACAAACCAAAAATAAACCTGCTAGACAAATTGTTAAATTTTATGGTAATAATAAATTAAAATCTGCTACTAATCATTCTAATCTTATTAAATTTACAAAAGGATTTTATAATTATAACCAATATGTTAATGTCGATAATGATTTTTTTGACTCATTTCAAGGTGAAAAAGAATTTGTTGGACCCTGGGAATGCGGACCAGTTGGTCAAGATAATACTAATTTTACTAATTATACTGGTCAATTATTAGTTACTGATGATATTGAAAATGATACACAATTTTCAAAAATTACTCATTATGCTGAAATTCATAGTTCTAATTTAACTACTGATATTCCTATTGATCCTAAAATACATAAAACTCCTATTTTCGCATTACATGGCAAATCCTGCAAAAGCGATATTAGTATCAAAGTATGTCCTTGATTCTATTTGTCTTCTATCTGGTTCTATTATTATCCTTGCATTTGTTAATCTATTATTTCTCCAACATTTCAATAGTAACATATCTTCTGTTTCTACAAAACCATAGCAATTCGTTAATAAACGTTCATTAATAAAATTGTTTACATATACATTTGTATAATATTGTGGTATTCTTATATACACACGTGGTTTCATTGAATTTACATTAAATAAGAGCATTATAAATAATAAAATGTTAAATATATTCATTAATAAATATATTTAATTAACCTTTAGGTGGTTTAGTTTACTTCTTTTTTTTCTCTCTTCCTCTTCTTCTTCTTCTTCTTCTTTTTACTAGCATTTGATGGGGGGTCAGTAGAGTTAGCTAGTAATGCTTCTGTTATTTTAGCTTGGGCATTTACTTTTTCCATATGTGCATCTGCATCTTTATTCTGTTTTTCGATTTCTTTTATTTTAGATTTCTTTTTCTCGATGGGTTTCAATAACGGTATTGGCGCTGATGGCACTATAACGTTAAACATTTGTTTTTTTTTGCTTTTATATTCATCTTCTTTTTCATCGTATATTTTTTGCAATTTTCTACCAAGATTCTTCTCGTCCTCCGTTGAAGCACCATTTTTTACATTATTAATTTTAGTTTGGAAAACTTTTAATAACTTTTCGATATCTTCAACATCTTTTTTATAATCTTTAAGATGTGGATTATTTTCTTCCGACCCATCTTTCTTTAATACCTTTTTAAGTTTATCCCCATCTCTTTTAAAGGTAGTTTCTGTCATATTATCCATTACAACATAATCATTTAGATCATCTAGTTCATCTTCAAAGGCTTCTGTATATTTTTTTGAAATAACATTTGCTTCTTGTTTTGTTATTTTTTCATTTAAAAGATTACTAATATCACCATCATTGTTTTCAGAATCAAAAATATATTCATTATCTTTTGATAGTTTAATTGTAGGGCGATCAATTGAGTTTAAAATATTAGTTATAAATTCTTGTGTTTCTTTCTTTATGATTTTTTTATTTTGTTTACTTTCTTGAATCGAATTTTTAAAATTTTGAATAGATTGATATGTTTTAGCCCTTTTTTTCTTTTCAAATTCTTCTTTTTCTGCTTCTATTCTCTTTTCCTTTTCATTTTCTATTGTTTTGGTAATATCATTATCATTTATTTTTTTTTTTGTTAACATTTTTATTCTTCTTTCTCTTTCTTTCTTCTTTTTTTCTTCTTCTCCTATTTTTATTTTTATTTCTTTGTCAGGTATGTATTTCCATTTGTCAGTATGTGTATTAATTTTGGATATACTATTCAAAATACCCAACCTCTGGTCAATGCGTTCAATTTCTTCTTGAACCCGTCTAATATATTGGTTAATAAATTTATTATATTCTTTCATATGGTCTGAATTAATGTTATTCGATAGATTTTCTAGTTTACTCAAGGCTACGTCCATCTTTTCATAAATATCAGATGATGGGGTTTGATTTTTTAATGTTTTCATCAATTTTTTTACAGTTTTAAGTTTACTATCATCCAAATAATTCCATAAAATTATATTATTTTGTAATTGGGTTTTAATTATAGCAATTTGATTAGCGTAATCTTGATAAGATTCACCTTCACCAGATAATTTATTACGTATCGTTTTTTTAATAAATTCTTCTAACTCATTTGAAATATTTATCCCATTTGATAAGACATTATCATTACATAATTGAAATATATTTTTAAACTTATTTGCTACTAATTTGGTTTGGTTTTCAACAAACAAATCTTCTACTTCTTTTCCAAAATCATTCAAAATTTTATTTTTAAACGTTTTTTCAAAGTTTTTTGAAATTTTTTTATAGTCTTCTATATCATTTAATATTTCGATTACTTTTTTTATTACTTGTGGCTCTGAAATATGTTTTTCAATTTTTTCCAAATATTTTTTTATATATCCATCATATGATATATATTTTAACTTTGTTTTATATTCTTCTATAATTCCCTTTAATATATCATAATTGTCATAATTAAAGTTCTTATCTTTATAAAAATTGAATATATTATCTATATCCATAGCTTCATCATCAGCTTTTATGTTTTCAATAGTATTACACTTTTTAAATTTGACCCAAGCAGTATTTAACATTTCCGAAGTTGGTATTTGCAATTGTTCATTTCCTTTTACATTATTAAAATCTTGATAAGGATTTTTCGTATTATCTATTTTATCCAACTCACATTTATCATTATCATTATTAAGCGTACAAAAACTATACAATTCACAACTATCTTTATTTAATCCTTTACAAAACATATCCCAAGAATCTAATACAATACCCATTCCTAATCCACCTAAAAATGTCGTTAATGATTGAGCATTTGAATCTGATAGTTGCGATAGTTGAGATGTTAATTTTTCCATATATTTTTTTTCACTAACAACTTCACTATTTCTTTCATCAAATATATATTGATTCTGTCCGGTCTTTTTCATTTTAACATAAAAAAGTGGATGTTCCGTATATTTTAATTCTCTATTTAGTTGACTATTTAACGGATTAATAGAATATGCTCTCCAATGAAAATCATCGCCTGGTTCATCATCATAAGGAACATTAATTCCCATATCTTCACCAATATATCTTAAATATATTCTGGCTTTTGGAATTTTTAATTCTTCATTTTTAATTTTATTTTTAATTTTATTTTTAAAATCTTCCATAATTTGTGGTATATCTTTTCGATTTCCTGTTATATTTTTCAATAATTTCTTACCATAGTCTTCCTTTGCTTCTATAATATTTATACATTCAAAATTTGTTGTTTTCATATATTGATATTCAAATATTCCATCATTCTTAATATCATAAACTTTAAACTTTGTAAGGTCATCGTTAATTTCTTGTTCCATAATTCTATTTATTTCTGTTATAGGCATAGTTTGAAATCTTCTTTCAAATGTATTTGTTATTGTCTTAAATGGAATAGTTTCATATGTTAATGTATTATCTTCTGTATTCCTTCTTTTTTTGTGTTTGTATTTAAGTATTTCGTTATTTTCTTTATCAAATTCATCCTCCTCCCCTTCTTCTATATCCTCGAAATCACCAGTTTTAGTTGAGATATCACTTCTTGGATTTTCTTGATGTAACTTTGTTGAATTTATTTTGCCTTTATGGGTCTCATAATTTGCTGTAGATTCATCATTTTCCTTCTTTGCTTCTGTTCTTTCCTCTTCTATTTGTTTCATCAATTTTTTTTCTTCTTCGGTAAAGTAGGGAGAAACAACTTTGCCTCGCTTATTTTGTCTTTTATCTTCAATATTCTTCATCGATAATTCGTATTCTTTTTCCTCCTTTTCTTTTTTAGCCAATTCTTGAACTTCATCTTCATAATTTTTATTTAATTTTTTCATATTATTTTCAGAGAGTGATGCCTTTATGTTTAGGGTTAAAGTATCAACGTCATCTTTCAAGTTATTTATAATAGATTTATTAAAATCGTCATCTGTTTTATTCCAAGCTTTATTGCTTGTATTTTTTTTTTCTTTGTCAATAATATTTTCTATTATAAGTTTCAAATTATTGTAATTATTTTCTGTATTTTTTTTAATAAAATCTGCCAGATTAATTACACGATATGCGGATGGAGATACTTCGTATAATTTATTAATCTTTTCAGCATCATCTTTACCTGTCATATTTTTCAATTGTTGTTCAACAGTAGTATCATACAAATCATAAAAAGTAATTTTATCATTATTTTCACCTTTCCATTCTTTCCATGCTTTAGTTGCTTTTTTAATAGCATTGTCTTTTATTGTCTTCAGATCTTTTCCGATATTTTCGTTAGAATTTTCATTAAAATCTCTATTGTAATCGAATTTTGCATTGTTAATCAAATTATTAACATCATTGTCAGGGGTATAAATATATGTATCTATATCTTCACTAGCGTCAATAACTTCCAAATCATCATCATCAACATCACCAAAATTATATTTACTCTTATTATTTAACATTTATAATTATATATAATTTAGAATATAAATTATATTTAATAACGATTAAAATCCATCACTACCACTAGCATTACCACCGTGAGAATTAATAAATTCACGTTGTTCTTTGGTTACACAAGCACAACCACCAGTTCCACTAACACCAGATTTACAACATTCAGGATCGGTAGAGAATTTATTATTAGCAAAGAAAAATAATTGTCCTTCAGGTAAAGGAACTTGAACTTTTTCATAAGTATCATCTAAATTAGCCTTAAGTTTTCTTCTTTCTTCGTGAACTCCATTACTCATAGCATAATCTAAAGTAGAACCGATAACAGACATACCTTCTCTAGTAATAGTATTACAAAATAATTCAGCACCAATAACGGCACCCAAAGCCAAACATATAAGTACAACGTGTATTCTGAATTCAATTTTAAAACCAAATAATTTTATTTGCATATAAATAAATAATAGATAATAAAATTATTAAATATTGTCATAGATATCTAAACGATGTTCTATAGCAGAATTATAATCGTAAAATGTAATACCATTAATAGAAAAAGTAGAAGTATTGGTTAATAAATGATAAAAGAAATTATCATTAGTTTTAGTTTTTTGTTTATGGAATTCTCCTAAATGGGAAGAAGTTAAAAATAAATTAGAACCAATGATGTTGAAATCATCAAATTTATATGAATAAATATGTTTTAAATCAGTAGCATCAATTTTTACAATTCCAGTAACAATTTCATTATTATGAAGAATATCATTAACACGAACATCAGAAATATTTACCATTTTATTATTATTTAATCTAATGGGAGTATTTTTTTGAAATCCAGCATTTAATAATGTATGAATATTATTAGTATTGAAATCATTGATTTGTTTGGAATTACGCAGTTTAAAGAAATCATCACGAGTTAAATCATCCCAATCAGCATAGATAGTATCATTGAGAATAATACGTTTTGTAGAGGTATTGATACAATAAATAAATTTTTTATTATAATTTGGTAAATGTATAGCTTTGGGATGGTCAGCAACAAGAATCCATTTATTATTATAAAAGACATAATGAGTTCCACTGACAATGGTATTATTAAGATTAAACATATTTTGATTATTACGTATTTTAATAACAGTATTTACTTTAACATTATTAAGAAGAACATCATTAGGTTTTAATATTTTAATAGGAATACTTTTACCATTATAAAGTTTTATAGGAGTATATTCATCGAAGCAAGCATTAGCTGGTTTACCTGGAGCTCCGGGAACAGCTACTTTGGTAGCATTAACAATATAAACCATCCAACCTGTAATGATACTCATAAAAGTAGCGGTGATAACCCAAGGAATTAAAGAGGCAGCAGCGGCAGGCCAGGTCCAAGGAAATAACCATAATGCATATATAACAACAGCAGTAACAACTAAAAAAGTAATAAAAATGGTAATCAAATTTTTCATAAAAGATTTATATGCAAAATTAATACCTAAAATAGTTAACATAGAACCAGCCATAATACCCATCATTTTAGCAAAAGAGTCACGAAGTTTAATAAGAAGTTTAATAACAGGTAATTGAGTATTAACTATAATACCTTGAAGAACATCAAACATAGCAAATATTTTTTTTTTAATGGAATAATAGAGCTGACGAATTTTATTCATAATTTTTAATAACAATGAGAAAGTAGAAAGTAAAATATTAGTAAGTATACTGATAGGAGTAGTAAATATCGAAACAATAGTAGCTAATACATCATTTAAACATAAAGAGAAATTATTAGCAGTAAATTCCATAACTTTACCGGGTTTACCTTTAATAATACCAGCAAAAGGAATAATACCAGGTTGACATTTATATCTAGGCCAATTAGTTTTAATAGGTTCAGCGTTTCTTAAAATCCAATAATAAGTGGACAAAAAGAAAACTATTAAAATAGTAAGAATCATAACAAATATATTACCACCATTTTTATCTAAATAATTGGCTTTATTTAAATTATTATGTATTTTATTTAACAGGGTGTTATTGTCCATTTATATAATAAGTGGATAATAATCTATAAATTAATCTTCCCAATCCCAAAAAATAAATTCACCGACGGGTATTGTATGATTTTCAGTAACTAAACAACTTAAAACATCATCTTGAATATTAGTTTTTTGAGCGAGAGAGCATTGAGAAACAGGTATAAATCTTCCAGTATTAGGGTCTTGTATAAGATGTTCTCCAGTAACATAAATATAATCATTTAAATGTTTGCTAAAAATTTTGTAATAAGGAGAATATTCATTACCTTTAATTTTCATAGTAGCAACAACTTTATTATTATTTAATAAAGTATCGTCAATAGTGATATCTTTCATTTTTTTAGATTTACCATTATTCATAGAAACAATAGTATCAGGATGGAAACAAACAAAACGAATAACTTTACCAACAGGTCCATTCCAGGTGCTTTGTCCAGCTAAACTCATACTTTTCATAAGATAAGTCATAACCATAGTGACGCCAGTAAATTTACCCATAAGGTCTTTTAATTTAATCATAAGTCTTTGCATAGCAATAGTAGAATTAGCAAATACACCAAACATATTATCAAACATATTGAAAGTGCCTAGTTTTAAATTAAACATACCACCTCTAACATTATTCATAGACTTTAACATAGTTCCTGCTAAAGAAGTAATCCATCCAATCATAGTATAAATAGGTTTTAGAAAGCGATCCATTAATCCTTTTTGAATATCAGCAATACAACTAGTGAAATTACCCATTAAATCGTATCCTAAATAACCAGCAAAAGGCATGGCGGCAGGATTACATTTATATTTAGGCCAATTTTCTTTAACTTTTTTGATACCTACAGATAATAATGATGAGAATAATAAAGCAATAAATATAATAATAACAAGTATCATAGATAAAATATCTTTAAACTTCATATTAAAATATAATGTTATTATTTTATTTTAATATAATCTTTTTTTTTTAGTTCTACGTTTTCTTTTTTTTCTTTTATTATGATATTTACGTCTAGATTTACGTCTAGAACGTTTATTGGATTTACGTCTAGATTTACGTCTTTTTCTTCTACTTCGTCTTTTTTTTTTACCTCCACCAGCAGCATCGGTTTGACCTTGAGCAAGCATAATAGCAGTATCGCCTAGTTGTTTATTTTGTGCAGGAGAAGCAGAATTGACTTGGGGAATTTCAATTCTAGCACCACCAGCCAATTTATTTTGTGCAATAGTAAGATTAGCTTGTTTAGCTTTATGGGCATTCATATCATTAAGAGAATCATTTAATGATTTAGGTTGTGTAACAGGGTCAATTTCAATAGGAGCTCCGCCAATTAAATTATATTTATGATTATGTCTATAACGAGCAAGCATATATATAATATAAATAAATAAAAATATAAAAATAAAGATATACTATTAAATTATAATGGATGAATTAAGTCGCTTAAAATTAAAAGATTTAGTAAGTGAATATAAACCAGAAGAAACAACAGAAAAAATAAGAAAATTAAAACACAGTTATAAAATAAAAAATGATGTTGAAGAAATAATATTGACTAAAAGAAAATATAAGAATTTAAAAAAAGATACATTGCATCAAATGTGCAGAACAAGAGCATCATTTTTATTTGAAAATTATACAAATATATTTAATAAAGTAGTAAAAGGTGAAGTAAATTTAGAAATATTAGGAAGATTAATAATGGTTTTAAAAAAAATAGAAGATGGCGAATGTGATCAACATGAGGCTAGTGTTTTAGTTGGAAGTATTTTAAAAGAATTATATGTAGATTCAGCATTAAGAGAAGATGAACGAAGAAATAGAAATGAAAATAAAAAGAAAAAAGATAAAAAAAGGAAAAGTAAAAATATATCTTGGTTAGAATACAAAAAAACATTGTAAAATTGATTTAAATCTATATTGTATATTTAAATTAATATGACTATATTAGTAATAGTAGAATCAATATCAAAATGTAAAAAAATAGAAAGTTATTTGGGTAAAGGTTATAAATGTTGTGCATCATTTGGACATATTAGAAAATTTTCAAATGGATTAAAATCTATAAATAAAAATAAAAATTATATACCATCATATGTGTTACAACCAGAAAAATCTAAATATATTAAAAATTTAAGAACTAATATAAAAAAATCAAATGAGGTTATATTGGCAACAGATGATGATAGAGAGGGTGAAGCTATTGCTTGGCATATTTGTAAAGTCTTTAATTTATCGGTTGAAAAAACAAAAAGAATAGTATTTCACGAAATAACAAAATCAGCAATTCTAAATGCTGTTAAAAATTATAGATATATAGATATGGATAAAGTAAATTCACAACAAGCCAGAGCAGTATTAGATATACTAGTCGGTTATACAATATCACCATATTTATGGAAACATATTAGTAGAAATAGTAATGGAGGATTAAGTGCTGGAAGGTGTCAAACACCAGCATTAAGATTAATATATGATAACCAAGAAGATATAAATAAATCACCTGGAAAAAAAATATATGAAAGTGAAGGATTATTTATGGATAAAAATATATTATTTAAATTAAACTATAATCATAAATCTCAAGACGAAGTATGTGAATTTTTAGAAGAAACTGTTAATACAGAGCATATATATGATGTAACAAAACCAAAAATAAATATTAAATTACAACCATCACCTTTTACTACTAGTACGTTACAACAAAAATCTAGTAATGAATTACATTATTCACCAAAACAAACTATGAGAATAGCACAAACTTTATATGAGGCAGGATTAATTACATATCATAGAACAGATAGTAAAACATATAGTAAAGAATTTATAGATAAAACTAAAAAATTTATAAAAAAAAAATGGAATAATAGCTACATCAATGAAAATATTGATGATTTAATAACTTCTAATAAAAAATCAAAAAAAAAGGATAATAATGCTCAAGAAGCACACGAAGCAATTAGACCAACTGATATTAATAAAAGTTATATTACTACAAATGATAAAATAAATAATAAAGAAATTCGTTTATACAAATTAATATGGAAAAATACATTATCTAGTTGTATGTCACCTGCTAAATTTAATACTATAACTGCTATTATTAATGGTGCAAATAAAAAATTATGGAAACATACTGAAGAACAATGTATTTTTGAAGGTTGGAAAATTGTAAATGGTGAAAATCTTTGTTCTACAAATGAATTATATAAATACCTTATTAATTATAAAACTAATACAATTGTTGATTATAACAAAATTAATAGTAAATTAATACTAAAAGATATTAAAAATCATTATACCGAAGCAAGATTAGTTCAATTATTAGAAAAAAAAGGTATTGGAAGACCCTCTACATTTTCATCTATAGTTGACAAAATACAAGATAGAAAATGGGTATTAAAACAAGATGTTAAGGGTAAAAAAATTCAATGTATAGATTACCAATTAATAAATGATGAAATTACTGAAATTGATAATGAAAGAGTATTTGGAAATGAAAAAAATAAATTAGTTATTCAACAATTAGGTATAATAGTTATTGAATTCTTAATAGAACATTATGACGTTTTATTTAATTATGAATACACTAAAAATATGGAAAATGAATTAGATAAAATTGCTAATGGTAATAAATTATGGTATACTTTATGTAAAGAATGTGACGATAAAATGTTATCGTTATCTAATAATTTAAAAAATGAATCTAGAAAAACATATTTTATTGATAAAAATCATCAATATATGATTGGTAAGTATGGTCCTGTTATTAAATATGAAGATGATAATGGAAATACTAGTTGGAAATCTGTTAAAAAAAATATAGATATGAATAAATTAAAAAACGGCGAATATACTTTAGAAGATATTTTAGATAATAAACCAAAAATATCAGGAAAACTATTAGGTAAATATAAAGATAATGATGTTATCTTAAAAAAAGGTAAATTTGGATTATATATTAATCATAATAATAAAAACACATCTTTAAAATTCTTAAAAAAAGATTATGATGACATTACCCTTGATGACGTAATTTCTATTTTTGAAAAATCTAAAAGTAATAGTAATATAATTAAGATCATAAACGATGAATTATCTATTAGAACAGGAAAATATGGACCTTATATTATGTATAAAACTAAAAAAATGAAACGACCAAAATTTAAAAGTATAGGCGATAATACTCCCGATGAATTTTTGGCTGATAAAGATAGTATTAGTGAAATAATTCTATGGATTAATGAATAATTAATATATAAATAATATATATTAATGAGTTCCAATACTACATTTTCATCACAAGGTAATTTTAAAAGACCAGAAATAGTAAAATTACAACCACAAAGAAATATTGTAAATATTATAATATTAGGAGCTACTATACTTTTATTATCAATTCCTTTTATTAGTTCTATTTCTCATACATTTGCAGATCAATTAAAATATAATTCTCCTACTTTTTTATCTTTATATCCTATAGTCCTATCAGCTATTTTTATTTTTTCTCTTATTAATGTGTTAAAAGATTTTTATAGTGGATTTTCCAAATGGTATGAAATGATTTTTGCTAGTGTATGTAATATTCTTTATATAACATCTATGATTGCTTTTATTATTATAACTATCCAAACAAGCCATAATACTAATTGGGTAAAAAATAGTTTATGGGACTTCAGTGAAGTTCATACTCGTACTGAAAAAAATTCACGATTAGATTTATGTATACAAGCTTATTTTGGAATCCCTGAATGGATTAGTCTTTCCTTTTTTACATATCTTACTGCTTTATATATTTTATTTTGTTTTAAATTACCTGAAATTATAAAAATCCTTCCTTATATCTCCAAAAAACCTCCAGATACTCAAAAATTTACAATGTTATTATTAAAAGGACCATTGCTGCTTGGTCTCGTTTCATTTTTTGTATATCAACTAGGATATAAACCTTGGTATCAAAGTATCCATTCCAAAAAGGCAGAGGTTACGTGCCCAACCAAGAATGAATAATAAATAAAATAATATATATATATTTGATTTTTATATATATATATTTATATATGATATCATTTTTGAAAGAATTGAAAAAATTTGCAAATTTTTTTTATTATATATTACTTACTGCATTATTAATAACATTTATTACATTTATTATACAATATATGGATAATGTAAAAAATTCTTTTTTGGATATGAATATATTAATCGGTATATATATTGTTATTTTAATTATTCCATTCTATAATATAATTAGACAAACAATTTTTGGACCAAAAGATGATCGTTGGAAAAACTTTTATGAGTTTTTAATGTTTCTCCTATTTTTACTTGTAAATATAACTCATTCAGTTCTTAATGCTATTTTTACTATAAAAGGTGATATTATATCGAATATATTTCATATATTATTTATCATTATTTCTATTTTATTTTTTTTTAATAATTGTATTATGACATTAAAAATGGGAAAGTTAACT
>Ga0163109_10000137_pt1 | contig 58441 bp, 55 predicted proteins | sample CRUFie1St13metaG_FD_108704 | JGI IMG/M metagenome (GOLD analysis project Ga0163109, IMG submission 108704) | Marine microbial communities from the Costa Rica Dome - CRUD Field 142mm St13 metaG | ecosystem: Environmental > Aquatic > Marine > Oceanic > Photic zone | place: Costa Rica: the Eastern...
AGGGCGCTTAGCTCAGTCCGGCAGAGCGCTTCCCTTACAAGGAAGAAGTCACAGGTTCAAATCCTGTAGCGCCCACAAGGGTTTTAGATATTTAAATGTTATAAAAATTTTAAAAAGACACACAAAAGACACACAAATTATGTAATGATTTCTATATGGACTTTGTAGACATATTAAATAAATTTGAAATCAACCCTAAAGAAGTTAGATTATTCAGACACCCTCATAGTAAATTTGGTGATCTTCAAAATACTCCTTATTGGTTATGGAGAGATGATAATGAAGGTTTTAGATTTTTGAATGCTGATCAAGACAAACATCAATTTAGAGATCACTTTAAGTATTTAGCAGTTTTTGTTGGAACAAATTATAAAGAAACATTATTTGTTAAATTTTACAAAATAGGTGATAAAAATAAAATGCCAAAAAATTTTTTTCATCCACATTGGAAACGAACTGTCACAGAAGAAGAACGCAATTTTTTTAATGAAGATATTTACGATAATGAAGGAAATTTTTACAAAGGAAGAATTATTTGTGAGCTTATTGAAGACAAGTCTTTGTCTAAATATGAAGGTAAATTAATTATTGATTGGGGCGGTAGTCCAGTTCGTTGGTATCAGAATGCAGGAAATACTCCTAAAGAAATAATTCAATTTAATAAAAGCATTGTTGAACCGCCTTTTCCAGGTGTTGCATCATTTGAATGGGATAGTAATAACATAAGTTCTATTTATAAATCTTGGGTAAATTACCTTTCTGATAGTAAAGGAATTTATATCCTTGTTGATAAAGATACTGGAAATCAATATATAGGTTCTGCCACAGGTAAAAATGGTTTCTATGGTCGTTGGCTTCAGTATGAGGAAAATGGTCACGGTGGAAATAAATTATTAAAAAAATTAAAAAATCCAATTTATAAAGTCGGAATCCTTGAGATTGCTGGATCACTGGAAACAAGTGATGACATTCTAAAGAAAGAGTCGGATTGGAAAGATAAATTAGGTTCGAGGTCTTTTGGGTTAAATGCAAATTGATAGACACACAAAAGACACACAAATTTTCTAAAACTGTAGACACTCTCTGATAGCTTCTGATATCTTTTTGAAAGAGCTTAAGTTCATTGACTATATAATTTGCTATTCTCTGATACTTTCTAGTATTTAATGGTTCTTTCCTTACAAGGAAGAAGTCACAGGTTCAAATCCTGTAGCGCCCACAAGGGTTTTTCAAAAATATACTCTGATTTTTACTTCACCGACACACATCTTAATTTTCAACTTTTTTGTTTTGTTTATAAAAGTATTCAATAATTAAACCTAGAGTTAAAAATTGTAAATTAAAGTACGTAAGAAAAAATCTTATTGGCGATTCTAGTTCCATATTTTGCCATGCTGATATATATAAAGCAAAAACAAATAAATAATTTAAAAGTATTAAAATTACGTAACTATTTATTTGGATATGTTTTTTAAAACCGTGTATTGAGTAAAAATAAATTATTGAAAAGAAGAACAAAAATAAAAATATAAAATATGGTTTATCCATAAATATTTTTTGAAAAATTACATAAATATTAGAAAATTTTAAATTGTTAAAAGTTAGTAAATCGACTATTGCTTGAGAAATATTTATTTGTGACAAATGATGCCCCCCTGTAATGTTATTAAAATTGACGTAATAATTTACTTCTTTCAAAAAAGGAAAATAAAGACCAAATATTGCATATTTTCTTAAGTTTTTATTAAGAAAAGATAATATTATAAATAAAATAGTAAACGAATTTATGAATTGTTTTGTAAAGTAAAGAATACCAATTATTAAAAAAATTATTTTGGAATTAACATTCTTTTCTTTCAGTTTAAATACTTCATATAAAATTACTACCATTAAGTAACTGACAATACCCTCTGACATTAAAGATGTCGAAAATAAAAATTGGTAAAACTGATTGTTAAATATCATTAAAGTGTATAAGTAGATTAAGAAAGTCTTATTTGCTTTACTTATATCTAAGTCTAAAAAAAATAAAATGATAAGAAAAAAGATTATTTGCGAAGTTGAAGCCTTAAAATTAAATAGTTCTGAATTAAAAGAAATCTTATAAATTAAAGATTGTAAATAACTAGAAAATTGAGGATATCCTTCATCAACATAATTAATTACTGAGTAGAAGTAACTGTTTTCATAAATATTTCTAGATTGATTAAAAAATATTGCCTCTACATCCCCAATAATATTTGTATTTGTAGTTATTTTTTCATTAAAAAAAGTGTTATACAGTCTTAAGGAAATATAAGAGATAATTAAATATAAATTTGACTTAAATTGGTTATTTTTAAGCAAAAAAAGGATAATCCACAGTAAAGAAACAACTAAAAAATTTATATTAAATGACAAATTATTAAAAATTAATATCGTATGAAGGTCAATTACATAGTAACTTATCAAAAATATTACGATTCCAAAGCTGACAGTATCAAAGTCATAAATTTTTTTAATATTACTACCAATTAAATATAAAAAAATAAATAACAATAAAGTAGAAATAGCATCATAAATATTAATTTTTAACAAATAAAAATTATATTGTCTAGTCAGTAAATTACTTAAAACATTTAAAGAAATTGGTAATGAAATTAAGAAAAAAATATTCAGTCGCATTAATGGTTTAATTGATAAAAAATTAAAATCTAAAAATGACTTTTTCATATAATTTTAATAATACATATAAAACCATTATTTTTAAGACAACAATCTTGTTTAAATTAATTTACTATTTGTCCTATTTACAAATATTTAATTTGAAACTACTTATTGTATATTTGTTTAATCCCGTATTTATATTTTGAAAATGAAGTGGGGTTTGTAAAAAAATACTTTTCAATTTCAATATCTAAATTTGGATTTAAAATTTTAAATTCTAAAATATTAAAAGCAGTTTCGTGAGAGAGTATTTCTTTAGGATCTTTAAATTTTATTTTAGAATCTAAAGTTACTCGTAAGTTTTCAAATCTCAAGTACTCTCTTTCATATTCAACAAATAAAGAAGGGCTGTAAAACCGATTTAAATATTCAGTATTATAAATTTCTTTAAAACAAGTGAACTCTGTTGATTCAATAATTTTTTCTTTTCCATTATTAGTATTTTTTTTTATTTCTCTATCAATTTTATTATGGATATTTCTTCTGAATCTTATTCGAAAATTATTTGCATCATTATTAATTGAATTAAAATATAATTCAAATTTATCATTATCAAAATATAAGCTCTTTATAACTCTATTACTATGTAACTTTTCAAAATTTACCAAGAATGAAGTTTTTAATTTAAAAAGTTGTGCATTAGTAAGTTTAAATTTATATTCTTTTCTAACTATCTCCAAAAACTTTTGAACCTTTCTGAACCATTTCTCCACTAATTTTACAATTATTTAAATCTCCAATTAACCTACTGCCGACAAATTCTTGTTTTTTTCTATATAAAGATACACAATTTGTAACTTCATTAAATGTTATATTTTCAATAATTACCTCAGAACTGTCTTTAACTACTACTCCATAAAATGAATTAAGAATACTTGCATCAACAATATTTACATTAGAAACTTCTCCAATTGACAATCCTTTATCATTACAATTTGTCAGGCTAAGTAAATTAATTTCATATTCTCCACCTGAAAGATCAAGACAATCATTTCCTGCAAAATCAACTTTAATAATCAGATTTTTCATTTGAGAAAAATCAAAATCAACAGCATCTTGCTTGCTGTTGCTTATTGTAAATGTTAAATTATTTCCAAAAACATTAATTAAATTAATAGAATCTTCACAGTGTAAATTTTTGGAGTTAATAACTGAATTAGTAAATCTCATATTATAAATAGTTAAGCATCCTGTTAGTAAATTTTCGTCGGACTTAACTACATCACCCAAAAATGTAGAACCTAAATTAATTAACCAACCGTCTAATAATTCTTTTTCATATAAGGTTGATTTAATAATTATTCGATCATTAAAGTTATTAAATTTCAAATCAATTTTTTTATTATCTTTATCTATTGTTATTTGAGGGTTTCCAAAATATTCGAGTACTACATTTTCGTCTAGATTAATTAAATTCTGTTGATATAATTTCTGCTTTGTTAAAAATTTTTGTTTATCTACACCAAACAAATAAATGTCCTTTTTGTTGACCAGTTCAAATATTAAATCATGAGAGAAGTTGCCATTTTCATAATATATACATTCATTAAAAAATTGATTACATAGCTCAGCTTCATTTTTCCTATAATCAAAAAATAGAAATTGCACATTTTCATTGTTTGAATTACTTAAGTAATCTAGTATCTCTTTTTCCTGAAATACTTTTGTTTTTTGTTTTGAAATTTTTAATAAATTACTAAATATTTCATCAAGATAATCATCTATTTGTATACTGGTTAAATCTAAATTATTTTTTTTAAGATCTTCTTGCAACAAATTTTTATCAATATTTAATTTCGAATAAAGTTTTTTTGATTCTGAAATATAAAAATTATTTACTTCTTGGAATTCATAAAATAAATCATATGATTTTTCACTTTGTAATCTTGAATTTCCATCGTAATAAATTAAATCTAAAGAGTTTCTAAATTTATTAAAATAAAATATATTATTAATAGTCTGATTTGAATGTTTCCCACTTAAAGCATGAATTAAAGTTAACAACTCATAACTTTCATTTGTCAAACTTTTAAATGATTTGTGATTCATTATTTGATTAGGAGTACTACTTAAAAATAAATTTGTATTGTATATTTGCAATGCTTCAGCTGAAATTGATAAATTTTCTATACTTCTTGTAGCCCAGCTCTTATTTTTAATTTCACCAAAAATTAATTGTTTACCTGAATTTGGAAAAAAATAATCTTGATTTAACTCAACAATTGGTCCTTCTCTTAGGTTGTTTGACTCCAAAAATTCTTTTGCAATTTTCTCCTGAAATATTAATTTAAATTCATTATTTGATGCATTTCCTAAATTATTAATCTTTACATTTACAAAACTAGTTTGTGGTGCTTTATATCCTAAGTGCTTTAAAAAGTTTGTTAAAAATACCTCATTATTTCCATTGTTAGTACCTCTTGTTTCAGGCAAAAGAAGTTTAAATTCTGTTATTCCATATATATTTCCGGTTTCTAAGTTTACATCAAGTGAAGTAATGAATTGTTCAGGGTTTAAATGATCTTTATAATCTCCAGAAATTCTTAATTTTGCCGAAAAGTGACACTCAACATTGTTGGAATATATTACAGTTAAATCAGATTTAAACCTGCTTTTATACTTTTGACTTATCGTAGTTTCTTGATCTAAAAGCAACTTAAACAAATTAACATAAAATTTTTGTGATTCAGTTATTTCAATTTTTATAAAATTAATTTTTGAAAAATCTTTACTACGAAACTCGTCTATCTCTAATTTTCCTTCACAATAAGGTTCTATCGATTCATTAAATTTATCTGAATTTAAACTGGATAAATTTTCCTCTTGATAATTATTAAAAGTTAATTCTTCTTCTTGTAATGAAACTGAAGAAAAAATAACAACAATTACAACTAGCAATAATAAAAAATTTAAAATTAAATTTTGATTATTACCTTTCAATTTTGTAATAAATAATATCTTCTTTATTATTTGATTCAAGAAAATTATTAGTTGATTCAATATCTTTAAACACAAACCTATAAGTATAAATTGAATCTAGAAACTCTTTGTATATTAATGTTCCTACAGGAGAATTGATATTATTTAAATTACTTTTAAGAGTTAAATATAAATTATTATCATCTGTAATATCTATAATTTTTTCGAATCTATGAAATAGCAAACGTATTGATGTGAATATTAAGGTAATTACAATCAAAAAATTAAAAGATAAGTTTGGATTAACATTAATTACTATACCAATAGAAATTAGTAGGAAGAATATAGTTAAATCAAATGCATTTTTGATTGGAGTTCTAAACCTTACAATAGATAATGCACCTACCATTCCTAACGATAATGCAATGTTTGATGAAATAACTAATGTGAGTGTGTAGGTTATTGCAGGTAACAATATATATGTCAACAATGAAACAATTGAAGTCAAGAATCTTTCAATTCTTAACACGTATAAAAGAAATTTTAAATAAACCCCACATAAAATTGAGAACAATAACAATTTAACAAATTCAAAGTCTATAAAAAATTCAATTCCAATAAAGTTTTCAAACATTCGTTAGTAAAATTTTAAATCAAATTTAATTTTTATTTGTAGTTTGAAAATAATTTATTTTTATAAAATTGAGATTAAATCATAGAGTGGTGGGGTATTCAAAATCAAAATTTTTTTAATTTTTTATATTCTTTTTTAATATTTACACTTTTTTTCTTTTGCGCAGTAACTTTGTAAAGATTTAAATGCTGAAACTCCAGTAACACTTTAAGAAATAGCTAGAGTTTTTGAAATTTGTCATATTGTTAATTTTCTTCCGAATGTTAACTGTTAAAATTTAATTAGTTAAAAATATAAAATGTCTAATTCTAATTCAACAGCTATTGCACTCGTTGCAAATTTTAAATTTCTAAAGAATAACTTCGATAGAATTTATACTCAAATTCGAGAAGTTGGTATGTACAAGGGAGATATTATATTAATCACAACATATTTCTGTCCAACTTTCTTTTTTAAGTCAATAAGAAATGACAATCAAGTTAAAGTTATCAGATTTAATAAAATTCGATTTAATAATAAAACAGAATCGATCTTAAAAAAATTAGACACATATCCTGATCCAAACAGACATGTAACTAAAAACTTTCAGTGGCACAAAATCAATCTTTTTACTACAAAACTAAAAAAATGGAAATACATTTTTTATCTAGATATAAATATGCACATTCATTGTGACATTAACCCAATTTTGAAACTAGTTCCAAAAGAAAAATTTATGGCCAGAGCAGATTCTTATCCAAAATACGATAAAACGTTAGAGAGTCAGTTTAAAAAGAAAAATCCCTATTTTATAAACCTAGAAAATCAATATAATTTAAAAGTTTCTAATTATTTTCAAACTGGAGTTATTTTCTTTGACACTAAAATTGTTAATAAGAAAACTAAATCAGATATTATTTCGTTGGTTGAAAAATTTCCAATATCAAAAACAAACGAACAGGGAATATTAAATTTGTATTTTCTCCATACTAAAAAACTATACGAAGAACTTCCCGATGAAGCAGATGGTGTAATTACTTATTTTTATTGGAAATTAAAAGACAAGAAAGTAGCAATTACAAAAGCAACAACCACTCAATATAAATAAATTATTTAAAAATTGTATATTTTTTTCCCATGAAAATTAATCCCTAAAGAAAAGTTTGTACGTGGATAAGTTAATTGTTGTATTTTATTTTTAATTAAGTTCTTATAAATTAACAAAGTTAAGATAGTCTGATCTTGACGATGATTATCTCTCGAAGAACCAATAGGTGCAATACAATCTTCTATTTCTGAAAATAATTTCCATTCGTTAGATAATCTTTTTGATTTTTCATTTTTGTAATCAAAACTAATAAGGCCACTTGCATAGTTAGGACTCGTTAAATATTTATCTTTTATCGAAATATATTTAAAGGTACTTGGATGTGTCCAATCTTTAATCGTATTACTACTTAAAGGGGATATGAATTTTTTTGAGGTTAGGGCTATCTTTAAAAAAACTACTTTTTTATTAATGACATTTCCAGCATCTAGCCATACAACTTTACATTTAAATTCGTTTAAAACATGATCTACAATTATTGGCTTCCAAGCATAGCTTCCTAGCTTATCATCATGAAATGTTCCAATAAATTTAGGAAATTTATCGAATTGAAATTTTCTAATCTCTAAATCTGAATAGCTTTTTTTTAAATTGATTATTTGATCTGGCTTAAGACCTAAATCATAAAGCACCAATTTATTATTTAAATTTTTAAAGTAGCTGTTTAATAGACTTTGTACTTTAATATAATAATTTTCTTCTGCTGCAGTAACAAAAACAATATCGTCATCAAAAAGTTTTTTATATTTCATTAAATTAAATAAAGCAAAAAATATCATTAAAACAGTATCAAGAGAAAAAAGGCTAAACCGCTTTATTAAAACTAAAGTTTGTTTTATATACTTTTTAATAAATATCATTTTTATAATGTTTCTTTAAAAAAGTCTACTGATCATTTTTATATAGAGATCTGTAGTAACTTGACTTGAACAAAAGTAATGAATTAAACAAATATATAATAAGTTTCCATCCATCTCTAAATCTAGAAATATTTGTCTTTCCATATTTACGATTTCTGTAGTGAACTGGATATTCAGAAATTTTTACTCCAGAAATAGCATTTGAAAAAATTAAATCAAAGTCACAAAATGGATCTGCAATAGACATAGACTCTTGCCATTTTTTTAAACTATATAAAGATTCTTTTTTGAATACTTTAGTTCCGCAGAGTGTATCAGATAAATTAACGTTTATTAACTTTGAAATTATTAATTGAAAACTTCTATTACCAAATTTATTAATTACTCTCATAGCACTATCTTCCATTGGGTACATTAAACGTGTCCCGTTTACAAAATCACAATACCCGTTTTCTATAATTTCAAAAAAGTAAACCAACTCTTCAGGGTCTACACTTATGTCAGCATCTAATATAGCTATAACTTCACAGCTAGATCTATCAGTTGCTTCCCAAACTGCGTTAGCCTTACCATTTTTTGATTGTTCAAAAACAATAATGTTTTCATGAATTTTTGACTCTTTAATTTCTAAAGCTTTATTAATTGTGTTATCTTTTGACGGTCCGCAGGCAATAATTATTTCATAATATTCATTGAATTTTGGTATCCTGCTTACCAATTCTTGTAAATTGCCTTCTTCGTTTTTAGCAGGAACAATAATTGTTTTAGTTAATTTTGTGGCATGTTTTTCAATATTTTGGTATAGAAAATATGTCTTAATACCAAGATTAAAAAAAGAGAAAACAATTTCAAGAAATATATTCAAAATTGTTCCTATGCCTAATATTCTAAAAGGAAAAATCTGTTTGTTGTAATTTCTTATATTCTCAAATCCTAGGGAAACAAAAATTGACGATATTTTTTTTGGTTGAATATATGAATTAATATATGAATTTTTCTTAAGTCCTAATATTTCAAAAATTCTTAAGATAATATTCCACTTAGGATTTATTGAAGTTAAAAGTATTTTTCCATTTAAATTAAGAAAGTTTTTTAGATTACTAACAAAGCCATAAATATCATTAGATACTTCAAAAATATCAGTAATAATAATTAGATCGAATTTGTAATCTAAATCTTGTAAATTTTTGTAATTCTTATCTAAATTATTTTTTTCTAAAACAATAGTTTTTAAATTTGTTTCATTTTCCATGTAATCAGAAGGATTAGATGTTAAATGTAAAACATTACCATTTAAGGGTAAATATTTTGAAAGTTCCTTTGTGTGGAATTCATAAAATCTTTTTCTGGATAACTTAATCATTTAACACATTTTTTTACAATTATACATTTAATACTACTCATTGATGATAAAAAAATTTTATATCAATAGTAAGCTTAATTTAATCTAAAAAAGTTAAAAGTTTTTTATGGAAAGTGTCTAAATTATAATTTACTTGAACTAAATTTTTTGCATTTAAGGCTACATTCTTTAATTTTTGATTATCCTCAATAAGAGTAGAGATTTTAATAATCCACTCATCAAGAGATTGATTATTCACAAATAAAATATTTTTATTTTCTATAAATAATTCGTTATCCCAGAATCCTTCTGTTTTTGTAATTAAAACAGGTATGCCCAATGACATACATTGTAATGCTACACTTTGACCAGATGGTTGTGTACTCTCTTTCAAAGGTATTATCGAAAGAATTGAATTTAAGTAAATATCTTTAAGTTCTGAATCAGTCAAGCTCTCATTACCCCAATATCCTGGAATAACTTTAACATTTTGTAAATCTATATCCGCAATTAATTCATTAGAGCTAACAAAAGTAAAATTATAATCTTGAAGTTGTTTTGCAATATTAATTACCATATTAAAATCTCTGTTTCCGTCATTTCCAACAAAAATTATATTTTTGTTTCTATTTCCAACTTCATTTGATGTCCAAAATTTTGTGTCTATAGAAAATGGCATAAAATAGAACTTTTCTTTTCTTTCATTATGTAGATTTATTGCTGAATTGAATTCTCCAATTCCTAGAAAAAAAACATTATCTACATTAAATATTAAAATTTTGATAGCTAAATTATGAATTTTTTTAAGATAAGTAAATTTAACTTCTTTGCTATAAAGACCCATCACAAATAAACTTACTTTGGTTTTCTTAAAAAATTTAAGAATTATTAAAAATGGTAAAGCTGAAAAACCTACGCCTTCATTTACTAAAAAAATATGATCTGATCTTTTCAAAATTATTAAATTCTTGAATCTAATTAATTTTGACATATAAAAAGGTAGGCTTAAAAATTTACTAAATACTTTGTCAACAAATGAAAGCAAGTTTCCAAATAAACTTTTGGTATCTGTAAATTCAATAATGTTTACTTTAAAATTTCTATCAAATTCAGTTGCACCATAATAAAATTCTTTAGCTTGGAATCGATTTGAAAAAAAGTTTTCTTTTCTTTTTCCGCTAAATACATATGTAATTTCTCTCACTTTATTAATTATCATATAAATATTTTCATACTGAACGAATAGAATTAATTTTTTATCTCAGTTTTAGATAAAATTCTTTGACTATTATTTAAAACTGTGGGAATCAAAACTTATTTCTATAAATTAAATCAAATTAAAAAAGATGAATTCATCGCTTACACTCATCTTGGTTTAGGTGATCATATTATTTGTAACGGTTTGATAAATTATCTATCTAAAAATTATAAAAATATCTATTTGCCTGTTAAATCAAGAGATATCAATACCATTGAATTCCTTTATTCCAAAAATTCCTCAGTAATCCCTTTTCAGATTGAACATGAGTCTGAAGTAAGAGACATTTTGACTTTTGCAAAAATGAAAGAATTGGAAATTTTAAAAATAGGATTTGAAAAAAGAAAGCCACCATTTAATCTATCTTTCTATAAGCAATTTAAAATTCCCTACAGTGTTTCAATAGATTTTTTTAATTACCCAAATGACGATAAAAAAGAGTCTGAGCTTTTTAATTATTTAATTAAATTCTATAATGTCTCAAATAAGTATCAGCTAGTACACAATCAAAGTTCTTACGGGAAAGTTAATCTTGAAATAAATCTAAACCTGAGTACTGTTTATGTAGATAAAGAAACTGACATTTTTAAAAACATATTTTTTTATAAAAAAATTATAAATCAAGCACAAGAGATTCACTGTTTAGATAGTAGTTTTTTACATCTTGTTGAAAGAATTGATACAAATGCAAAATTATTTTTTCATAAAGTGAAAAAGGTAAATCAAGAATCAGCTAATGTTCATTTAATTAAAAAATGGAATGAAATAAATTATATAAATTAACATTTACACCTCTTTGTAAACTAAAGTTAAAATTAATGGATGTAAACATATCAGTTTCTATAGGTGAACTTGTTGACAAGATTACAATTCTTAAGATTAAAAAAAAGTTTATTGAAGATAACAACAAAATTTCTAATATTGAAAAAGAGTTGAATAGTTTAAATTCAACTTTAAACAATTTGGGAATCATTAACGAAGAATTTAATTTGATTCAAAACCAACTTCTCGAAACTAACACTAAATTGTGGAAAATTGAAGATGAAATAAGAGAACTAGAAAGAAATAAAAATTTTGGTCCCGAATTTATTGCATTAGCCAGAAGTGTTTACATTACTAATGATTTAAGATTTAATTTAAAAAATACTTTGAACAATCTTTTCAATTCAGAATATAAAGAAGAAAAATCATACAAAGAATACAACTAAATAGTGAATTTAATTGTATTTCTAACTTGGGATTATTCACTAAAAACATGGGCTGAAGCCGGCACACTGGATAGAGAACTAAAGCTTTTCAAAAAACTTGCTAATAACTACGATACCTCTGTTACTTTTTTTACCTATGGAGATGATAGTGATATTTCATATATCGAAAAATATCCAGAATTTGATATTATCCCAATTTATAAATATTTTAAGTATGAGAAGAGTAAATTACTACGTTTTATTAAATCTTTTCTATTTCCATTTTATTTAAAAAAAATATGTAAAAATATTGAAATTGTTTATCAGAACCAGTTGCTAGGATCTTGGATTGCCATAATTTTCAAAATAATTAACAAAATACCATTATTAATAAGAACTGGTTATGATATGCATCAATTTGCTATTCATGATAAGAAAACAAAAATAATTACAAAACTCTATAAGTCCTTAACTTACTTATCGTTAGTGTTTTGTGACAAATACTCTGTAACTAGCAAAAGTGATTTTGATTTACTTATAAGAACATTTCCAAAATACAAAAATAAAATATTAATTAGACCAAATTGGGTTGATATTGATAAAAATGAAAAATTTGAATCAAGAATTACAAACAGAATCCTAAGTGTAGGTAGATTAGTATATCAAAAAAACTATAAGTATTTAATTACTGAATTTAAAAATACAAATACATATTTTGAAATTGATATTGTAGGTTCAGGGACAGAATTAAGTAACTTAAAAAACTTAGCTCTTAAGAATAATGTTAAAGTTAATTTTTTAGGAAATTTAAGTTACGAAGATCTCATTCAGCTTTATTCAGAATATAAATATTTTGTAAGCACTTCTGTTTTTGAAGGAAACCCAAAATCTTTGATCGAAGCTATGGGATCAGGATGTGTGGTATTTGCGTCAAATATTGAAAATCATAAAGAGCTTATAGATGATGACTTGGACGGTTTTTTATATAAATTAAAAAAGGGTGAATTAATTAACAAATTTAATTTAAAAACTAATGATGAAACAAAATTAAAACTAGTTAGCAGTAATAGTTTTAATAAAATAAAAAGAAATAATTCCTTTGATTTGTTATTAAAAAACACTTGCGAAGATCTTGAAAAATTAGCTTTTTAATAAATAATTTTCAAGAACAAAAAGTTTCCATATTCTCTGACCATTAATTCTTGATTTATTTATTGATAAAGTTTTTAAAATTTTTGAATTTAGGTTATTTACAACAATACCGGACTTGAAAAGGTCTTCAATTAGTAAAAGGTTGCTATAAACCCAATCTTCAACATTAAAAACGAAGCCTTGTTTAGGCCTATTAATAAATTGATCAGAAAAATCGCTCTTAAGATAATTTTTTAAAACTTTTTTTGATATTTGTTTATCAAAGTAATTTGTGTCATGAGAAATTATATATTCTACAATTTTATGGTCAACGAATGGAGAACGTACCTCAACAGAGTTTGCCATTGATGTTCTATCTACTTTGTACATCATCATTTCAGGTAAGTAATACTTATAATCAGAAATTAACAAATTTTTATAAATATTATTATCTTTTTTTATATGATCCATAAATTCATACTGGTCTGATTTAATTTTAAAAAGGCGAAGTAGTTTTTTGTCTTCAAGAAGAGACCTATAAGAATCTTCTGGGTTTGTAGATTTTGATAAAATACTACCTCCAGTGCCAATAAACCCGGGATAAAGGTTGAATAATAATCTGGCAAGATAAGAATTTAAGTAATTGTCATTAATTGTTTTATAAATTCTCTCATAACCACCTAAAAGCTCATCACCTCCGTCACCAGATATGGCAACTTTATAATTCTTAGATATTTCACGAGATAGTAGAAAGGATGGGATAACTGATGGATCGCTATAGGGTTCATCAAGAAATGACAAAGCCTTAAATATATCATCATCTGATATATTTTCTGTTAATTCAATTGATGTATGGTTAAGCGAATACTTGTCAACAACTTCTTTAATATATTGACGTTCATCATATTTTTGATTTCCAATGTAAACAGAAAACGAATTAATATCGAGATTATTTTCAAACTGATTTTTGATAATAGAAGTTGAATCTATACCACCAGATAAATATGAGGCAATTGGGACATCAGCTTCAGTTCTTAATCGTACAGATTCTGTAAATATCTGATGAAAAGAATCTTCATTAAAATTTTTGTTATCAACAAAATCCTCAATATTCCAATAAGTATGGCAATTTTTTTTAATTGAGTTATTCTTAAAATCTATTTCTATTATTTCTGCAGGTTTAACTTTAAAAAAATTATCAAATAAAGTTTCGGGTGAATTAATAATTCCATAATTTATAAAATTATTAATTTGATCATTTGAAATTGTATAATTTTTTTGAAGCTCTATAAGTGATTTTAAGTTTGAACCAAAAGATAGGCAAGTATTGGTTATGTGATAAAAAAGAGGTTTTTGGCCTAAACGGTCTCTAACAAAGTATATTTTTTTATCATTATTTTCTATATAAACAATCGCAAACTGTCCTCTAAGTTTTTTAACGAAATCTACTCCAAAATAATCTAAACCATTTAAAACTGTTTCAGAATCAGAATGTGAGGTTGAAAATTTAATTCCTTTGTCTTCTAGTTCTTTCCTGAGCTCCCTGTGGTTGTATATCTCACCATTAAATAAAAGAATTGTGTTTTTATTTTTACTAAACATTGGCTGATTTGCATTTTCATTTAAATCAATAATTGCTAAGCGATTAAAGATTAAGTTAAGTTGGTAATTATTAAATTCTTTAGTAAAGATTGATTTATTGTCAGGACCTCTGCAGGTTAAACGGTTATTTGCATTTTGTAGATTTTCAATGTCAACTTTTTCAAATGCTAACTGACCAATAAATCCACACATAATCTAATTATATTATTTAATGTAAACATGTATATATACTTTACTAAATAAGATTATGGACAAACTCAACTTCCTATATTGTTTTGATGAAAATTATAATAATCAGGCTTTCACATCCATGATTTCTTTACTAGACAACGTAGACCAAAAAATAAATATATTTGTAATACATTCAGATGAAAATTTCTATAAAAAAATTCCTCAAGTAATAATGTGTCATAAATATATGAATTATATTGAAACATTTAAATTTGATGATTATGAATATAATTTTCCTAATACTCGTGAAGCACACGTTTCTGAAGCAACTTACTTTAGATTATTTATTTCTAATTATTTACCAAAAAACATTGAATCAATTGTGTTTTTAGATGCAGATACTGTATGTATGAAAAACCCAATTAATGAGTTGCTTCATGAGATTGACAAATTGAAAAATTCTGATTTTATATTAGCCGCAAAAACTGAACACCCACAAGATCCTACAGGAGAGTTTGATATTTACAAAAGACTCAATATGAAAGGGCCATACTTTAACGCAGGAGTGTTGTTAATTGATTTTGTAAAATGGAATAAAAATAACTTCCACAAAGATTTGATTCAAGAATTAATTAACTTAGATCAAAAAATCATTCAATGGGATCAAGACGTATTAAATTCCTTGATAGACGGAAAATATCAAACAATTATTAAAGAATTTAATTATCCAGCTTATGAATTTATTGAAAGTAAGTCTTCAGATTTAATTTTTATACATTATTTAGGAAGTAAAAAACCTTGGCTTACAAGTGGCATATTTGAATATGAATCAAGATTTTATCATAATAATTTTAGAAAATTTGCAAACAAAAAATATCACATAACTCATAAATGGAAAAAAACATCTTTAAAAGATTTTTTAAAATCTATTTTTAATTTTAGAATTAAAAATTTAACAAACCCATTTTCTTTTACTAAAGAATTCATTCAATCTTTATTCCTCTAATTAAACTAATATAACTATTAATAACAATTGGGAAATTTATGAAAGTTCTAATATTTGGTAGCAAGGGAATGGTAGGTTCATCTGTTGTGAGAAATTTAAAATCATCTTCCAAAATAACACTTTTTGAATCTTCTAGAAACGATACAGACTTGTTCTCATTTGAAGCAACAAAAAAGACCATAGAGTCCTTTAGGCCAAACATAATAATAAATTCAGCTGCAAAAGTAGGCGGAATTTTGGCAAATAATTTAAAAAGGTCTGATTTTATTCTTAACAATCTAAAAATAAATATGAACATATTCGAAAGTATTATAAAATTTCCTGAAATAAAATTAGTTAACTTAGGAAGTAGTTGTATCTATCCTCTTAATGCTGAGAACCCTATTTCTGAAAAGAGTTTAATGACAGGCGTTCTTGAACCTACTAATTCACCTTATGCCATGGCAAAGCTAACTGCAATAGAAATGGGTGATGCACTTACTAAAGAATTTGGACATAAAATAATTAATTTAATGCCAACCAATTTATATGGACCAAATGACAATTTTTCTGATACAGAAAGCCATGTAATTCCCGGCTTAATCAGTAGGATGCATAAAGCTAAAAAATCGAAACTTAATGAATTTACAGTTTGGGGAACTGGAAGTCCATTGAGAGAATTCTTACACGTAGATGACTTAGCTGAAGCAATTAAATTTATAATGTTGAGTGAAGCTGATACAGGACTTTATAATATTGGCAGTAACCATGAAGTATCAATTAAACAACTCGTTGAAATGTTGACTGAAGTTATTGAATATGAAGGAAATATAGTTTTTGATACAGAAAAGCCTGATGGAAATCCCCGAAAACTTCTTGATTCTACAAAAATTAGGCAATTAGGTTGGAAACCTAAAATTGATTTGCTTCAAGGACTAAATGATACTTACAAATGGTACACTGCTAATTCTAATTAGAGCTTTCCCAAGTTGGGCTCAACAATCCATTTTCAATTAAAACTTTTTCTTTTTTTGCAAGTTCCAAATCATTATCGACCATAATTTTTACTAATTCATCAAAACTAGTTTCAGGTTGCCAACCCAGTTGTTCTTTTGCTTTTGATGGATCTCCTAAAAGATGGTGTACTTCATTTGGACGCGAATATTTATCTGAAGTAATTACAAAATCGTTCCAGTCTAATCCAACTAAATCAAAAGCTTTTTTAGCAAATTCTTTTACTGAATGTGTTTCACCAGTTGCCAGAACCCAATCGTCAGGTTTATCATTTTGCATCATTAAATACATACCATTTGTGTAATCTCCAGCGAAGCCCCAGTCTCTGTATGCATCTAAGTTTCCAAGTGTCAATTTTGATTGAATATTATGGTATATCCTACCTACAGCTCTAGTAATTTTTCTAGTAACAAAAGTTTCTCCTCTGTGCGGAGATTCATGGTTAAAAAGTATCCCATTGACGGCAAAGATATTATAAGACTCTCTATAAATTTTTGTTATATTGTGCGAAAATACTTTACCCGCAGCATAAGGGCTTTTTGGATCTAATAAAGACTCTTCATTCAGCACTTCACTACTAGCACCACCAAACATTTCAGATGATGATGCCTGGTAAAATTTGATATTTTTTTCAATATTTCTTATTGATTCCAATATTGTAATTGTTCCAATTAGTGACGTTTGAGTTGAATAAATAGGGTTTTTAAATGATACTGCTACGTGTGATTGAGCTGCTAAGTTATAGATTTCATCGGGAAGAATATTATTAATTAAATTAGTTAATGATGAAGAGTCGATTAAATCAGAATAATAAAGTTTTAAAAAACCACTTTCACTATATTGTGAAATAAGAGGATCAATTCTTGTTGTGTTTATATTAGAAGATCTTCTAATTAGTCCATGAACTTCATACCCTTTTTCTAGTAAAAGTTTTGATAAATAAAATCCATCTTGACCAGTTATACCTGTAATTAATGCTTTCATAATTTATCTTTAAATTTTATACCTGAAAAAAAACTACTTACAAAAAAATAAAACGTAATTGCGAAATAAGGATTTTCCATTGATCCATCGAACATAGAAATAAAAAATAGTGGTAGCAAAAAAGTATAAAAATCTGATTTAGAAAAATTAGCAAAACTATTTTTCGATAGATTGTAGAAAAGCAAAATAATTAACAATAAGTTAAAAATTCCCCCTCTGATAAGAACATTTAAAAAATAATTATGAAAATTTTCGTTAAGGCCATCGACTCCTGAAAATATTGCATCATTGAAAACTCCTGGCCTTGAGCTAAACCCTATTCCAGTTATAAAATTATCTTTTTGAAATAATTCCTGTACTCCATCCTGCCATAATTGAAGACGCCAATTTAAATTTCCATCAGCAGAATATAATCTGCTATCAAAAATATATAAAAAAGGAACTTCTTCATCATAAGTATTTGAAATAACATATTTATGTTTAAAAACTTGAGCTATTGCTCTCTCTGTTTCTTCTACTTCATAAATATTGTCAACTAAATTATGAGAAGTAAAAGCAAATAAAAGAGTACACAAAAGAACTAAAACTAAACTTTTTCTTAAATTTGTTTTGAAATAATCTTTAAGTAAATAAAGTTCATAAATTATAAAACATCCTAAGGCAAACCCAGCTGATCTACTCTTAAAAATTGTCAAAGGGAAGTAAATTGATGAGCTTAATAAAAATAAATCAATCATAAAACCATTTTTGAAATATCGATTAGAAAAAAAAGTAATAACTATGAAAAAAATTGAGATCTCAGCACCTTTTAAAAATTGAACTTTGTCTGAATATTCAGAAAAAAATGAAATTAGTACTTCAGGATAAAATAATACATTAAATATGTATTGAACCAAAAGACCTACGTAACCGAAAATAAAAACATTGGGCGAAAATTTATAATTTTTAAATATTTGATATCCAATAAATAGATAAGCAATGTACCAAATATAAACACTGGATTTATAAATATAGAGATTAGTAAATGATTCATTTCTTAAAAAATTAAAAAATAAAAAATAGATGATCATAGATGCAAATATTAATAAAGTTGGTAAACCAAAATTACTTATAAAGTATTTATATTTAACAAAAGCATATATGATTAATACAAAACTAAACCCGGTTAATAACTCGCCAATACGAAAACCCAAAACATAAATACCTAAAAGAGATCTACCATTAATTAGGATTAATAAAACAAACAAAAAAAGAAAATTTATTAATAATTTATTTAATTTATCGATCATTTAAACAATAACCTTTTAATACTTCCAAGTGTTTTTTTTATCACAACTTTTAATTTATAAAGTCTTCTAGAAAACCTATTAATAATATAACCCAAAATGACTTGAAATGAATTCATCCTTGGTCTTTTTTTAATTAATTCATTCTTGCGTTTAATTGCATCATCAAATAGATCAATATATTGTTTAGCAGCATAGTTAAAACTATAAGGATAGCTGTTAAGTCTGTCTTTAAATTTTGAATAATTTTTTGACATTTCTTGTAAAGAATTTTCTAAGTTCTTATTATTAAATTCGATTCCATATTTACCACAGTATTCAGGCAAAGCACCGCTTTTTATATACAAAATTGGTAAACCACACATTGCACCTTCCATATGATGATTTCCAGATGGTTCATTAAGAGATGCTGTTAAGTAAATATCATGGGATTTTAGTTCTTGAGCCAAGGACAAGCCATGAAGTGGTTTAAGAACTCTAGAATTTGAGAATTGTATATCTTTAGGCAAGTTACCGATGAATGTAAATTCATATTGTTTTTTCATATTATCTTTTTCCAACAACTCGTCCAAAGATTTGTAAACTCCATATCCTTTCATATAATTAGAACTCCAATGATGCGTTACTATTTTTAACCTTTGTTTTTTGTCCCAAAATTTTTTATCAATAGTATTAAAAATTTTTTCGCTGGGCCCTCCTTTAATGATGTAGGACTCCTTACTGTAAAGGCTAAAATTTCTAAAATTATCTTTTAGCCAGCTGCTAACAAAAATATTAATATCTATAAATTTATTAAATTTGCTTAGCTTAGTGTTTATACCGGTAGTGCCTTTTCGTTCATCACATTCGTTAATTCTTTGAAATGTAATAGCTTTAGGATTTTTGAATTTAGTGTAAAAATTAATATCAAAATTATTATAAGTAGAGGTTTCTGAATCAATTAATGGGTTTGTTAATAAAATTATATCTATATCATCATCTCTTAAGTGATCAATAACATCGTGGCCTTGGTCTTTTAGAAATATTATTAAATTCTTTAGAAAATTGTTTCCTCCGCCAAATGGTCCTTCAACAACTTTTGTACCTATGCTAATTTTCATGGATACTGCTTAATAAATTTAAATACTTTTCCATACCATTTGGTATGGTTAGTTTTAAAGAATTTTCATACGCAACCTCAATGTCAGGCACTCCGAGATTGTTAGTGTCATTATAGATAGATTTTTTACTTAATATCTCACTCGCAATACCAACATCAGTAGAGATAATTGGAGTTTTTGTTAATCCACATTCAACAATAGCCTGCGGACCTCCCTCTAATCTTGAACTAACAATATATAAATCTAAAATATTGTAAAGCTTGTTTAAGTTTTCTAGAGTTGCCATTTCAAAATATTTATATGGAATTTTATGAATATCGAACTTATTTATCAAATATTGTCTTCGTTTTCCGGTCAAAACAACCATAAGATTTTTATTATATTTATATTGTTTTTTTACAATTTCGAAAAATATATCAGGTCCTTTAATTAATTTTGGTGACTTTAAGTCACTACCTTCTGTATCTCTTTGAAAACTGCCAATTAAATATTGATTTTCCGAAAACCCAAATTGAGATCTTAATTTTTCTTTATCTTGAATATGAAACCAATTTTCTGAATTAATCCATAAAGGAATTGAAGTTATTTTTTTGCCTGTAAGTTTACTTAAGTCTTTTTTTGTTTTATTAGAGATAACGTGATAATGATCAACTAACTGATCGAGTTCAAGAAATTCTTTATAATCTGAATCAGAAAATGAATTGAAGTCAATGTGGTAGATAGAACATAAGACTTTTTTATTTTTCAAATGCCTTGTAGGTATTTTTTTCCACAACCAAGGAGAAATAATCCACACAATATCAGACTGGCCTATGAATTTAGTTGAATAATTTTTATGTTTCTCATACCATTCGTTTCTAATTCTATCAACTATCCAAGACTCGTTAACTTTTGATAAATAAACTTTCATATAATTTTTTGTGTTATGTAATACTATATATTTTAATTTAAACTGGTTTTGAATGGAAAACATTTTAATAACTGGAATAACTGGTCAGGATGGTAAATATTTATGCAAATCTTTATTAAATGACAAAAAAGAAATAAAAATTTATGGTGTTACAAGAAGCTTGGAACTAAGTAAAAAATTTTATTTAGATTTAGAATTTATAGGATGTAAAGATACTCATGCAATAGAATTGGTAGAATTGAATCTTGAAGATTTTAATTCTGTTTTTGAATTAATTAAAAAGATTAAACCAAGTCAAATATTTAACCTTTCTGGACCTAGTTCAGTTTACAACTCACTTAATAAATCCGAGAATACAATAAGAATTATTAAATCGATATTTGATAATCTAATTAATTCGTTAATTCAAGACTCTAATTTTTGTAAGTTTTTCCAAGCTTCCTCGTCAGAATTGTTTGCTAAAAATATGAACTATCCTTTTTCCGAGTCATCGACGCTTGCGACGAATTCTCCCTATGGAGAAGCAAAACTTTATTGCCATAATAAATGTTTAGAACTAGTAAACAATTTTGATTGGCCAATTGTTTCAGGAATTATGTTTAATCATGAATCAGGGTTTAGAGAGGAAAGCTATTTAATTTCAAAAATAATAAACAGTGCAATAAATATTGCAAATAAAACAAGTGATAGTTTCACCATTGGTTCATTAGATTATATAAGAGATTGGTTACATGTTGAAGATACTATTAAGGCAGTTATCGCAATTTGCGATAGTCCAAAAGATTCCTCATACGTTATAGGTTCAGGAGAAGGTAACACAATAGAAGAACTGATAAATGTTATTTTTTCTTACTTTAATTTAGATTATAAAAAGTACATAAGAATTGATTCTTCTCTTTTAAGAGAAGGTGATGTGAAAACAATTATTTCTGATCCAACAAATTTAAAAAAAGACTATTCATGGAAAAATCAATATACTTTCAAATCTATGCTTGAGGAAATCATTGAATTTAAAATAAATTCTAAAAATAGATATCTTTAGCTTTAGCAAAATACTTATTTTGTTCTTGTTTCTTAAGAGATGAAATATTATTTTCCATATTTAAGGAGTACAAATTTTTTTTAAGAATTTTTATATTAAAACCATTCATAATTAAATCTAAGAATAATTTATAATCTTGAGCATAAACAAACTCTTCTGTATACCCGCCAACATTTATTAAAGCGCTTTTTTTGATCATTAAAGAACCGTGTATAAATGGATTTTTATATCTAATAGTAAATTTTAATGGTAACCATCTAGACAAAAATGGAGATTTCCAGATATTACCTTTTACAGTTGCCAAAGTTGTACAGCCATCAATATTAACTTTGTTTATGTATGACAATTGATCTTCAAATCTCGAAGGAAAGCTTATATCATCACTATCTTGTCTTGCAATAAAATCATATTGAGCATATTTGATAAGTTTATTAAGTGACTTTGTTAAACCTAAGTTAAATTCGTTCTTAAAAATCTTAACTCTAGGGTCGTCAATTTTATTTAATATTTTTAATGTATTGTCAGTAGAACAATCATCAATAATCAAAAATTCAAAATCAGAAAATGATTGATTTAAAATACTGTTTACAGAATTTTGAATATTCTTTTCATCATTATATACACTAAGAATTACTGACACTTTTTTATTTTCTAATTTAATTTTTTTCATTTAAAATTTTTTCTATTTTGAGATACATTTTTTCGAAATCATATAATTTGTTTGCATAAATAAATAAATTCTTGCTTATATTAATCATTTTCTCTTCACTGTTTAATAGATTAATTTTTTGCAGTAATTCAAAATAATTATTTTGCTCAAAAGATAATTGATAGTCTTTTGGAAAGTACTCCAAGAGCCCACCTGTTTGTGGAAAAATTGATGGAATTCCATATACACTTGCTTCACTTAAAAGACGAGGTTGACCTTCAAGTAGCTTAGTGCATGTAATAACAGCTCTCGATTTTTTTATAATATTTACTGTGTCAATGTTGCTAAGAAATCCTACAAACTCAATATTATTATATTTATAGTTATTTTTTAAATACTTTTCAAGATAACCATTGCCTATAATTACTAGCTTTAAAACTGTTTTAGATTTTACCCATGCATTCAAAAGTTCAGTAAGTCCTTTTTCGTCCGTCAATGCCCCCGCATAAACTACTTGTTCACTGTTAGGAGTGTATGTATTGGATTTGGGTGATTTAATAGGATTATAAATTATTGAGATTTTACTCTTTTTGAATCCAGAATTAATTAAATAGTTTTTATAAAATTTATTAAGAACTATTAAATGTAGATTATGTTTTTTTAAAATTTTTAAATACTTTTTTCCGTAAATTAAAACAAAAAAAGATTTTATATATGAGGTTGGAAAATATTTATTAATTATTTTATTTTGTGATTTTTTATTACCACACATAAAACACTGCTCGTTTTCTAAGAAATGATTCCTACTCAAAAAGTTTTTAGTACATACAAATCTAAAGTTGTGAATTTTAAGGAAAACAGGAATTGGGTATTTCTCTAAAATTTTAAAAATTCCGAGATTTGCTTTAAACCAAGTATTGTGAATATACACAAAATCTGGTTCAAATCTATTTAAAACTCTAATTAATTTTTTGTTTGATACGATATTTGAATTAGTAAAAAAAGCAACAAAATCAAAGATGTTAAGCTTACTTGAGTTATCAAATTCTAAATACTCTACAACATAATATTTCTCTAAAAAATTCTGTTCTTCAAGTATATTTGCATCTTCGCCACCAAACTTTTTATATTTTGTATTAATGATTAAAACTTTTTTCATTTATTTTTAAACCATCCTAACTTTAAATTAATTTGATAATGTAGTTTCATAATTTAGTAGGGAACAATTTTCCAATCCTTCGTTAAAGTCATTTTGGAATGCCTAACATTATGAAAGAAAAGATTCGTAGTTGAATTTAATCTTTCAACTAAATGAACAAAAACACTATTAATACAGTGAATTTCTTGAGCTCTTCCAATAACATCTCGATATAAAAAAATATTTTTAAACAAATCCGAATCTTTATTTACAAAAATAATATTTTCATCTCCTAAATTTTTTAGATCATAACTACCATCATGCGAATCAGAATGTACTAAATTAAAACAGTTTTTATCAACTTTGTAATAATCAATTAAATGTTTTGTGAGCATTTTTTCTTTACTTGAACTAGGTAAATTAAAGTGTGAAAAAGAAAGTTTATAAGGTAAATCTAATTGGTTATAAAAGGCTTCATTAAATGGTTGTTTTCTAACTTTTGTAAAACCTACTTTTAATATAGGCAACTCAAAAGTAGAAGCAAACTTAATAACTTGACTGTCACGATTATCATTTTTAATTTTAAATATATTTACATTTTCATTTTCTGAATATAAATATTGAATCATTTTAAAATATGGTTCTGAAACTACAGGAATATAAATTTTTTTAAATTTATTTGAAAGATAGTTAACCATTCCATTGCAAACAATAAAATCTCCTAAACCTAAATGATGATATAAAATAAATTCGTCTTGCTTGATTTTGTTAAGGCTGTAAATAAAATCTGTAGATTTTTTGAAATTAATTTTCATAGTTTTTTCCAGCGCCATGTCCTGAGTCATAATAAAACATTGGTTCATCTACATATACTAAATCTGTAAACTGTAATAAACCAAGCCAACAATCGTGATCGGATGTATGAATAAATTGATTTGTTCTGTAAAGCCCTCTAAATCCTCCAAGTTGTTTAATTATATCTGATCTAACAACAACACTTGATAATACAACACAATTGTGGTGTTTTAAAAAATCATAAGTCCAGATTTTCGGAAATTTTTTAAACTTTAAATATTTTGTTTTTGTGTATTTTTTTTTAATTTTTTTAAAGTGGTGTTCCGAATTAAATTTTTTATAATTTTTAGAATTATTAAATTCACCTGACCCAAAATAACCTTCTGTGCATGAAAAACTAACATTATTTTTATTCATTTCTTGAAGTTGTCTTTCTATTTTTTTGGGAAACCAATAGTCATCATCATCTAGAAAGGCAATAAATTCACCATTAGAACTGTCAATTCCAAAATTTCTAACTGCAGGTCGTGAACCACCCCAGTTAATTGTATTCTTCCTGTCAATATTTATGATTTGAACGTTTTGAAAATTTTTTGGTTCATAATATTCTTTTTGAGTAGAACCATCATTTACAACTATTATCTCAATATTTTTATAAGTCTGATTTTCAACGGATTTTATAGCATTCATTAGGTAATGAAATCTGTTGTATGAAGGTATGATGACACTCACTTTACCCTTTATATAATTATTGTTTTTAAACATTTTTAATTTTTATATATTTAGACCCAAAGTTAAGGTCTTTAGTTTTATTTCTAAACCAAGGTTCAGCAATAACAATTTTAGTTGTTTCATCTTCACTTAATATAGCTGGAATTAAGGAAAAAGTGCTGTTACCAACTACGTAGTTACCATACCCAATCATATTTATAAAAGTTTCTAAAGTATTGTTGTATGCTTTATCTGCTGAAAATAAATTATCTGCTTCATTAAAAATACTTTCTTTCTTTACCCAGTCAATATCATCTGTAAAAACATCGTATTTAAAATTTTGAATATTTTCTTTACAATAGCTTAAGGCTTTTTTATAAAAATTAATAGACAAGTTTTCACCTATATTTATGTAATCACCTCTTCTGATATGAAATAATGTTTTGTGATAATTTTTTTTAGTTTGAAGAGATTTTCCTGAAATTTTTTCGAAATAATTTAATAGAAATATTTTTTGTCTGTAAATTACTTCAATATCTTGCCAAAAACCTGTAAAGTAATTTAAACTTTTAAATTTATTATTCAATATATTTCTCTCTGTAACTGAATTTATTGGAATTAATTTTTTTGGAATAAAGTTTAAGTTATTGTAACTATCTATTAACATTTTTTGAATTAAATTATATTTTTTGAATCCTAATTCAATAGGTGGTATTTCTAATACCCTATAATCAATTAATTCATTTTTTATTGGTTTTTCGAAAAAACTAGTATCGATAAAAACATTAAATCCTTTTGTATGAAGCTCTTTAGCAAACGAGTATTGAAATAATTGATTGCCTAATCCACCACTTAATTTGACAATAGCTGTTTTTCTCACAATAGAATCATGATAATTGAAAGAAGTAATTTCAAATAAGAAAAAATTTAAAATCAATATAACAATACCTTACTAACTAAAATTAAAATGACATTATGAAAAGTATTTTTCAATCAAAAAATATAAATTTTATTGATAAACAAAACACATTTGTAATTTTAAATTTTTTGAATCAACTTGATTCAAATTCTTATTGCTTAGTAAAAAAAAGTGAGCTCTTTCCAGAGCTAAAAATTAATAGTGATTTAGACATAATTGTAAGAGATAAAAAAATATTTGAACAAAATTTAAATACATACTTTAAGTCATACAAAAATATAAACATTTCAAAAGTCAAAGAAAACCAAATTAATTCCCAATACGACATTTTTATAGATAATAAATTTTATATTAAATTTGACATTCACTATAGGAAGTTTGAATCAAAAAATGTCAATTTAAAAAAAAATTTTTATGACCAAATATTTAAAAATCCTGAACAATTAAATTTTAAATTTCACAATGAATCAATTTCAATAACTACCCCTGCATTAGAATTTGAAATATTGATCAGATTTCTAGAATTTTTAATAAATCCAAATAAAACACATCATAAACATTTTATTAATCATAATATAAGCAGATTAGAAAACCCTGAATATTTTCTTGGCGAATACATAGATGTGGATTTAGACAATAGCTTAAACCGAAATAGGCAAATTTATATTACTGAATTATTTGCAAAAAAAGTATTAAAAAAAATAACTAACAAGATAAAAAGGCATGCTCTTACTAGAAAGTATGCACTAAAAAATTTCAATTTAAAATTTATAAATAAAAGAGTAATCGATATTGGGTGGACAGAAGTTGTCACTAAATCATGTGTTACTTTACCTATCGATAATCTATATGTAAATCTAAAAAGTAATGAAGGGTTAAGAAAACACCGTGTTCAAGATTCTCCGCATTACTCGTTTTTTATTAGTGAATTAGGCATTGAAAAATATAAAGAATATTTAATAGAAAATTTTGACAATATAAATAAAGAAAATATAGATATAAAGGTTAAAAAATTTCAAAAACTGTTTGACGATTTAACTCAAAATTCCAGTGATGTGTCGATTGTGATTGATTTAGATAAAAATCTTTTATTGAATAAAAAAGGAACAGTAGTTGATGGAGTTCATAGATTATCAATTCTTAAACATTTAGGAAAAAAACGTGTTCTTTGTTACATAAGAGAAATTTAACAATGGCAAAAATAAAGAAATATAACGAGTTAGATATATTTTTAAATAAAGCAATGTGGAGCTATAAAAATTATCAGGACTACGAAAAAATAACTAAAGATATTATTTCAGAGTTAGTTGATGAATTTAAAATATCTAAAATAGATTTTGTTCTACTAAACATAAGTGAAGATAAAAAAAATCTTTTAATTGATAAAAAAAAATTTATTACTTTTATATTTGATGAAAGAAATGTCAATTTTAAACAAATAAAAAATATTTTTGAAAATAAAAATTTTCAACACATAGTCAGCTCAGATAACAAATATTATTTTTTAAAAAATGAAGTATTGATAAAGATAAAATTTACTCAAATCAAAAATCTTAAGACTGTAAAAATTAAATGGTTTAATGAAGAAAATAAAATTTTTGTGGCTAAAGCTTATCAACTCAGCACCTTTGGAGTGTTCAGAAAGAAAATAATTATTAAAGTTAAAAAATATAAAAATAAAGTATTAAATGTTTATTATATTTTTAAACTTCTTGGACTCAAAAGGGTTTTTACATTCAAAAAAGGTGAGGTGTATGAAATAAAAATTAAATCTTTTAAAAAAATATTAATTGAGTCAAAACATTCAATTAATTGGGTTCTCAGAGGATCACATTTAGATATTGTCACAAATAATGGAAAAAATAAGAAAATTGGTGAGATTATAAAATATTTTTCAAACGAAATTAGCTTTGATGATCTTGAAATAGAAGAAACAGATATGTCAAAAATCTTTGAAGAGCCTATTCACCTAAATAAAAAATTCTGGACCTCTGGTAATAATTTTTTTATTTACTCATTAATCTTTGGATTTAGGCACGATGTAACCCCCTATAAAGATGTAAATACATATATATTAGAAAATAAAATTATTCCTTTATATAGCCATGAATATTTTTCAGAACTTAAAAAAATGAGTCCCGATGAAATTTCGAATTTTTTAATAGTAAATCCCATAGAAATTACAAATAATTACATAACTAGCGGAAGACACAGGGGTATGGCACTCATTGGTGAGATTTTAAACAATAAATCAGATATAAAAATTTTTATAACTTTGAAATTTAACTAAATAAAATATAAAGATTAGGGCAAAGAAACTTTATATATTTTTCCTTCATATGTTGAAACTAAAATTTCATCTGTAACACCAAAATTGGTTTTAACAGAAGTTATATTAGATACGCCTGGAATATTTATAATTTTTAAATCTCTTGTAATCAAGTTTATTGAAAATAATTCTTGCGATAAATAATCTCCTACAAAAATATCAAAATTATATTTACTACTTGGATTAATTAAAATGTCTCCTCCAATAATTGCCGCTCTATAAATTTCAGCTTTACCATCACAATTCTCATTCTGCTCGGATAAACATGGATGATGATTGTAGTAAAAGGCAGGTCTTACAGAATAATTCTCAACAAACTCTTTTCCACTTATAATATTTTCATCCAGTTCAATAAATAGATTTTTATCTAATGAATAATTTTCAATATTGTCAAGATCTTCCGATCTTTTAGTAGCTTCAAATATTGGCCAACCAAAATTTGATTTTGCACTGCCGTATTTAAAAATATTTAATTCTTCGTTTTGTGTAAATCCAGTATCTGCAATTATTAAGTAATCTTTAAATTCAAAAAACTGCCAAGGATTTCTTAATCCTGAAGCAACTACATTATCAAGTGGTATGTTGTTTTCTGGGATTAATGGTTTACTATTTGAAATAATTGTTTTGTCACTGCCGGATAATGCGACTATTTTGCCATAATATCTGCTGTCATCAAGAGGCATATGATTTAGTCTTGATTCAAAATTAGCTTCAACCATATCACCAATTGAGACCAAGTATGAATCAAAATAGTCTGACCATGCAATTCCTCCAGAGTAATGAGAATTAGAAAAAGATGGAACAGATAATAAGATTTTAGAATTAGTAATGTTCTCAATGTTTTGATCAAAATAAAATAACTCAAATATTAATTCATTTTTAGAATTTATGTAAGAAGTTAAAAATTCATCATTAGTTGGGTGTATACAAAAACTTAGTAGTCCCGACTCAAGGCTGTCTAAAGTAACTTGGCCTGTTTTATCTAAAATTGTTGAAAAAGTTTTTGAATTTAAATCTAATTTATTTATGATTCCACTTTGTTGTACTGAATAAACAGCTTCCCTAGATTTAATAATATTAACTACTGGTGAATTGAACTCATAAACTAATTCTATTTTCACTTCATTTACACATTCAATTTTATGTTGGCTACCTAAAAAATCTTCACAATTGTTTATTTCTTTAAAATAATGCTTATAAGGAAGTTCAAACTCAACTTGGGCCAAAGTTGTGGAGCTATTTGATTCAGCTATAGTAGTTGTCGTACTATCAGATATTTCAGAAGTTGTATCACTATCAACATTTAATGCGCATGCTGAAAAAAATAGTAAAAAAAGAGGAATCAAATTAATTTTTATTTTTTTCAATAGTAATAATTTAGTTCAATTAATAATTAATACTGACTTAAAATAAAATAATGTATAAAAATATTAAAAAAGTTGTTTCTGATACATTAACTGTTTCAAAAATTGTTAGAACAAATAATAAAAAGAGAGTAATTTTTCTTTCCGTATTTTTATCACAGGCAATCGCAGGTGCAGACATTCTAATTATTTTGTTTTTTACTAAGATTTTAAGTAATTCTTATATCTCAGATAATATATCGATTGTTGATCAAATTCTAAAATATGAAAGCTTTTTACCATTTTTGATAGTGTTTAGATATTCTTTTCAATATCTTCAAAGTGTTACTTTAAAGTCAATGGAGTTAAGAGTTCAAAACAATTTAAAATCCTACTTACTATCCGAAGTTTTTGAAAAAAGAAACTATTCAGTTGCAGATGCTTATTTTTATATAAATACATTAGCGGGTCATATTTCTTATTTTTACTCGAGCATTGCTCATTTTTTAAATTTTTTACTACAAAGTATTGCATTTTCCATATATTTATTTTCTACTGATCCAACTAGTATCAGCATATTTTTACTTGGAATTTTATTCTTACTTTACCCACTTTCTTATTTAATTAAAAAAGCGAGAGAGTATATGCATAAAACATATGAACTTGGACAAAATGCCAGTCATGATATTCAAAAAGTTGTCGACAACATGTTCCTAATTAAACTTTTAAATAAAGAAGATGACGAAATTACTAGATTTTCTAAAACAATTAAACAATTAAATCTTTTTTTATTAAACAACCATAGGTATTCCATTTTAAATTCATACCTTCCAAGTTTTTTAACTGTTTTTTTATTGTCTATTATCACTATTTTTGCATTACCATTCTTCACTATTACCTTACCCTTTGTAGGTATTACTCTAAGAATGTTTCAATCTCTTGGTCAACTATCTGGGGCTTTTAACCAAATAGTAAATTCGCATGTACATTTAGAAAAATTTTATGAAATGCAAACTAATAAGCCAAAGCTTAATAAAGAAAAATATATTCAAATTGAAGAAAATGAAAATTCAGACATTCTTACATTTCACGAAGTAAGTTTTAATTATTTAAATAGTTCAATAGAAATTTTTACTGATTTAAATATTAGTTTTAAGAAAGGGACTCACACTATTATTACCGGCCCTAATGGTTCAGGCAAAAGTACTTTACTAGGGTTGATTGCAGGAGTTTATTACCCAACAAATGGTGTCATTAAAACAAAATCAGAACGTCTCGGCTATGTAGGGCCAACACCATTGATTTTCTCAGCAACATTGAAAGAAAATATTTTATACGGGAACAATGAGAAAATAGGTGATCAAGAAATTATTGAGTTAATTCAGCACTTTAGTTTGTTTAATGAAGATAAAGATGTTGATTTAAATCGAAAAGTCGACAACAAAAGTTTGTCATCAGGTCAAATGCAAAAAATTGCCTTTATAAGAGCATTACTAAATAATATTGAGATTCTTATATTGGATGAATCTACATCTAACCTAGATGAGCATTCAAAGAAGAAAATATTTAATTATCTAAAACATAAAAAAGTTACTATTGTAAATTCAACTCATGAAATTCATAACTTTGACAATTACGATTTTCATCTAGAAATTAAAATGGCTGATGACAAAAGAACAATCATTTATACTTGATTTTTAATCTTTTCAGATAATTTTCTTAAATAATAATTAATAATTTTCAATTTACTATTTACTTTTCCTATAAATTTTCTCGATAATGTAAAATATTTATTTATAAATTTTGAAAAGACAATTTCCTCAGTAATTTTAGGGTTGTTTTTTAATTCAGAATTTATCAATTCTACCCAATAATTCATGTACAGTTTGTCTAGGTTTAAGTGATCAAATTTTTTTTCTTCTGATAATAAAAATTTTAAATCTATATCTTTATAATCATTGACAAAAATTACGGGCAAATTTTTTAAATAACGATATGTATGATGTTTTTTTACTACCGGAATTGATCCAGCATACAAAGTTTCCCAAATTCTATGTGTATCATATCCATTACCCCAAGGACATAATACATATTTATAGGTTTTGAGATCATCTAGGTAGTTTTCAAAGGTTAAGTTTGGCTCCTTAGCAACAACCCAATCATACTTATTAAATTCTTCGTAAATATTAGTTCTTTCAACTCGATTTGTACTAGTTTCTAGGTTGATGTAAAGTTTTGAAATTTTTTTATTAATAAAATTTCTATTATTAAAATCTTCTAATCTTAAATTTTTTGGTGAATAATTATTTGCTAAGCCTAATGGTATGGGAATTAAATCTTTGTGTTCAAAATCTACATTTACAGCAAACCATTTTTTTATAGACTTAGGTTTTTTCATAAATAATTCTTCCGTAATTGCGAGATCAGACTGACTAGTAATCAAAATTAACTCAGAAACTTTTTTAATTTTATTTAAATAATAAAAAAGTAATTTGATTGATCCTGAATTAGAAAAAATGATATCACCATTACTTAGCGTAAAAGTTTTCAACCTATAAGAGACTATATCTAAACCTCCAGAATAATTTAAAAGTTCAAGATCTTCCTGATTTAAATTTAATTTCTTAAATTGTTTTTTTGTTACTAACTCATTAAAAACTATTGTTGAATTTCTTGCGAAATTATAACTTGTTATTATATTTGATTCATTTAATTTGTTCATTAATATATCCAATTTTAGAAACTTTAATCGTTTATAATATTATTAAATTATTATTTCATCTTCTTATGGAAAAAGTGAACCTTATTATTACCGGACAGTTAAAAAACAAAAAAAAATTCATTAGCAGCACTTTAAGTTTTGTTAACAACCCTCTTATAGAAGAAAAAATTATATCTACGTGGACAGAGGAAGTTGATAAAAATAAAGCACTTTTTGCTATTTTGGAAAAACTTGGATTTAAAATCATTCATGAAAAACAACCTTACTACAAAAATCGATCGATATTTTACCAAATGAAATCATTTGAAAATGGATTAAACAGTATTTCTAACAAATCTTTAAGGGTTTTTAAAACTAGAACTGACTTAAGAATATCTTCAGATGGTTTGAAAAATATAATTAATCTTAATTTTCATCATTCAAATGCTGATAAAAGTATTTTTGAAGAAAAAATTTGGATTCCTTTTTTTGAAATTTCTAAACCTTTTTATATTGGAGATGAATGTTTTTTTGCAAGTTATTATGACTCTTTTAAATTAATAAACTATGAGACCTTTTATGATGATCTAGGTATTGGTGCTGGAATAAGCCATGTCAGAAAATTTGGCAATCCATATTTCGAAATATTCCCTGAATTATTAAATTTTTTAAAAAAATATTCAAATATGATGTTTTTTAATAAAAATCGATTTGATTTAATACAGAGCTATCTTAAAAATGAGGACTTTCTTGATTATTTATTTTTCTATTACAAGATTTTAAAAAACGATTTTAGGATTGGGCTTAGTTTACAAAATCAATATATTTATTTTAGAGAATGGTCTGATGGCAAGCGTCAACCCAAAAATGAAAGATTTTTAAAGTCATTTAATAAACAATTCTCGTTTAGCAATCAAGCAGGACAGATTTTTTCACATAATGAAATTTGGATAAATAATTTATTTAATGATAAATTTTGTAAACAAAGATTAGAAAAAAATAAATTATTTGATCAATATTTAAAAAAATTTTAGTTTAAATTGTTTAAAAAGTTAAATTTTATGTGATCACATGCTTCTGCGACAGCACCTTCTCCTCCAATATTCGAAGTTACATAATCAGCAACACTTTTTGCCTCTGGTCTTGCATTTGAGGGTGCGATTCCACATAAAGCCTTTTCGATTATTTTTGTATCAGAATCACCATCACCCATGTAAAATAACTTATCGAATTCAAAATTTGAACTTATAAAATCAAAGCGATTGTCTTCACTAACTAAAGTAATGTTAAACCCCATATCATTAACTCTTTTTTCAGAAATAGAAAAACCCCTCTTGTCTGCAGAAATAAATTCAATATGTATTAATTTGTTTAATTGCTTTAATGAATAAGCATCATGAGGACCAAATTCTTTAAAAAGCTTTCCTTCTGAAGAATATATAAATTTCCCCGAAGTCAATACACCGTCTACATCAAGAACAAAATTAAAATTTTTCATAATTCAATGATAATATTCATTTTTTAAAACAATTGTGAATATATTTCATACTGCTTTTCTGCCTGGATTTTTGCAATTTCTTTTCCAGTTGTTGTATGGGGTCTGCCATCAATTAAGAATTCGTGTTCAATATCTACGGGTGTAGCGTTAAACAAATAGTTTTCAATATCCTTAATGCTACTCCAATTTTGTCGCGTAATAATCTCAAATTTTATATCTTTTTTTTTGCATACATACTGAACAGCTTTACTAAACCCTCCGTTGCCAATAATTGATAAATTTTTTAAATCTCTATAACGATCTAGGAATTTATCTACAGCAATCCAATCTGTATTAAATGAATAGGATTTATCGTCTTTAAAAAGTATTGTGTTGGAGGAACCTATGCTAAGAGAATCAAAATCTATTACATCTACATAATTTTGAATTTCAAATTTAAAAGGCATTGAGACAGCAAACCCACCAAAATTTAAACTCTTTGCAGCTAAATAAGAATTTTTTATATTGTCTGAATAGAAAGATTTGTAAATTGCATTTATATTATTCTTTTTAAATTTGTTATTAAAGTACAAACAACCGTTGTTTCCGGGGTTAGAAGAAAATGATCCAAAGAGTAAAGTATCTTTATTTATTTTCATTTAATAATTTTAAACCCTTAAACCATAATAATTTTGAAAATTTATTTTCGTGAACAGGTGACATGTTTATGTAAATAAGTCCTGTAATTTTTTTAACGGTATCTAAGGAAAATTTTGAGTCAATTATTTTTCTTTCATAATAATTTTTAGCCTCAATTAGCTCAACTGGAATATCATATTTGTAATTCACAATATTGGAATAAACATCAATACCAATATTGTCTTCGTTTTTCATCAAATTATAAGGAACCATCATTCCCCCGTATAGTTTCGCTAAATCGTAATATATATCTCCATAAGTAATTGAAGAGCCAAATGAATCCCTCCAATCAATGAAGTAGAAAGAATTTTCAGAAAGAATTATATTGTCAAATTGCAAATCACCATGGAAATTTTTAGTAAATCTATTTTCAAAAAATAATGAAAAATCAAAATTAGAAATTGTATTTTTCATTGAATCAGAATTCATTCCATTAATACAAAATTGTAAATCATAAAATTCTTTTCCATTAATATCATTAAATTGATTTATCCTTGAAAGAGTTTTATTAACATAAAAGTCTTCAATATCAGCTAAGTTTGATTCAGTTAATTCGATGTTTTCGAAATAAAAATCAATAAAATTTTTGTACACTTCTAAATTATTTAATTCATAAAGAGTTTGTCCAGACATCCAGTCATAATACAAGAATGAACCAACTGTAGAGGTGTTGCTTGGGACAAAAGATTTTAAAGCCTCGCTTCTGCTATGTAAATTTTTTAGTCGTTTTGAATCGGGAATAAATTTTATAAATTTTAAATCTTCATGAAAAACAATTTCTGAATTTGTTTTTAAAAGTGATAAGGGCTTGTCCTCTAAAAATAATTTTGCTTTTTCTAAATCATCTAGATTTCCGGTATCAAACCAATCCAATTTTCTAGTTGTAAAATTTGAGTATTTTGAAATATCATCAAATGCATTAATAATTTCACCGTTTTCTATATTTTTTTCCAGTTCATTCCAAAAAGCTTCGTGGTCAATAATTGAAGCAGCTCCAATGAAAGCTTGTGAGTATCCTTTGTTTGACTTATTTAAAACTTCTACAATATTGTTACTTTCATCTATCATTACAGTCGCGTATTTTTCAGGATAACTGGTTGGATGTACACCTAGCCAGTTTTCATCTAACTTTGGTACCTCAGATGTTAATAAACAATCAACAGTTAATAAATAAAAAGGTCTGTTTAGAAATTCCTTTGCAGCCAAAGCAGAAGTTCCAGGACCTGAATTTTTATCTGAATAATTTTCAACATATACAAATTCAAAATCGTGGTTCGGGAAAGCTAATTTTAAGTAATTTTCAATATCGCTTCCTTTATATCCTAAAGTAATTACGAATTTAAAATCTTTAGGAAATTTTTTAATTAATTTTGAAATAATTGCCTCATTATTTATTGGGATTAATGCTTTATTTATATTTTTAGTTAAAGGCATAAGTCTTTCACCCATCCCAGCAGCAAGTATCAACACCCCCGGTTTTATGTGTTCATTGTCCAATCTTCCAGATTCACGATTGGTATCATCTTCGAGTCTAATTACATCATCGACTTCTGGTGTTGATACTTCTTGTAAAATAACATCGGAAATTGCAATAACCCTATGTTTTTTTGGAGGAGTAACTGTAAATGAATCTCCTTCATTCATAATAAATTTTTCAACTACCCCATCATCGTTTTCTAGCCAAACTTCAGCTTTGCCTTGTGCAATATAATTTGTCTCTAATTTTTTTTCGTGATATTGATATGAAGTTTTAAATCCGGCATTTATGTATATTCTTTTATAACAATACTTATCATTAAGCTCTAGCCACTCTTCTTTACCCCATGGTTTGTAAACAGTATGCATATTTATATAATATTAGTTTTTAAAAAAGCTTTTATTTCAATAATTTTATTATTTTCAAATGTCAGTTTATCTACGACACTAACAACTTCTTCATTGATTGTGATTTCTAAATCAGCAAAAACAATTTCTCCTTCAGAAACTATATCTAATATTTTTAGTGCGATTTTATTTTCTTTAAAAAAATCTTCGTTATGCTTTAAAATTTCACTTTTGTTGTTTAAATTATTTTCCCAATCATTCAACTTACAGTTTTCATCTAAATACATTTCTAAAGAGTTTATATCTTTATTTGACCAACTCTTAAAATATTGTTTTGCAATTTTTTTTATCATATTAATTTAATATTTGATTTTAACTAAAAATCATCCAAGGAATTTCGCCTGATTCATATAATTTATTCATGTTGAGATACTCCCTATAAGTATCCATTGGCTCAAAGAATCCAAAATGTTTAAACACTGATAATTTACCATCATTAGTCAGATCTACTAAGGGTTTAGATTCAAGTGTTGAGTCTTCTGTTAAATAATTAAAAAACTCATTTTCAAATAACATAAAACCAATATTAATAAATCCTTCTAATTTAGGCTTTTCAATAAATTTTTGCACTTTATTATTTTTATCAAAATCAACTAAACCAAACCTAGAAGTTGGATTAGTTACTGTCATTGTTCCTATACTGTCATTTTGTTTGTGAAATTCAATTAAATTGTTTATATTCACATTCGCCAATCCATCACCATAAGTAACCAGAAATCGATCACTTATATGTTCCTGAATTTTTTTTAATCTACCACCAGTATTTGTTTCTAAGCCAGTATCTATAACTTTTACATTTTCTACACCTTTGAAATACTCTTCAATAACATTACCTAAATATCCTGATGGAACGATAAATTCAAAATCATCAAAATTTAAAAAAATTTTCATTAAATGGTCAATGACTGGCTTATCTCCTATTTGGACCATAGGCTTTGGCAAATCTGATGTCATCTCTCTCATTCTTGTACCCTTACCTCCGGCAAGAATAACAATTTGATTTAAGTAAGACATAAATATTATTTTAACTTACCTTAAAATAAGAATGTTATGAATAATATTATAATTTCTGGATCCGGTGGGTTTATTGGCAGTAACCTAATTCACTGCTTTGATGCCGATAATGTAATACGAGTAAAAAGAAATATTTCAGAAAATAAAATTTATTTCCTCGACCAAGAAAACAACATTACTGATTTATCTAATTTTGCAGGAATTGATGTAACTTACATACATCTTGCTACTTATTTTTCAAAAGAAAGTTCTGAACAAAAAAATATATACGAAGCAAATGTTGATTATGGTATTAATGTATTGGAGTTATTAAATAAATTTAATTTAAAAAAAATAATTTATACAAACTCAATGTATGCATTTTATCCAGATGAAGATATTAGAGATTTAGAATATACAAAAAGTAAGATGCTTTTTTCACAATATGTTGAAACATTTTGTAAAGATAACAAAATTTTGTTTAATGAAATATACCTTGATAATACTTACGGCATTAATGATCCTAGAAACAAAGTTATACCTTTAATTTTAAAATCTGTATTAGAAAATTCTAAAAACCCAATTAGCAACCCCAATAATTTTATTAACCTAGTTCATGTAAAAGATGTTGTGAATCACATTTATGATAGTATTAAAAAATCAATATCAAGCTCTAATTTGTACTTACATCCTAAAACTATAAACTTACAATCTATTTATAAACATTTATGTGAAAACAATAAACTTGAAAATGTATATAGAGATCATTTAGAATATTCCGAAAATGAATATATTGAATCTGACAAAATTAATTTATTTGAAATTCAGAATTCTATTGAAACCTCAAAAGGCCTACTACAATTGTTAAGAAATGAAAGTTAATAACTTTTCTAACGAATTATCTGATGTAAAAATTACAAATGGTGTCTTCTTTGAAGATGAAAGGGGTTCCTTAAAGAAATCAATGCATACCCAAAAAATAATTGATTTAATGGGTTCTGTATCTGAGGTATTGTGCACTAGATCTTATCAAAATGTAATAAGAGGTTTGCATTATCAAAAAAAACCCAGTGAAATAAGTAAATTTTTAACATGTGTACAGGGTAAAATATTAGATGTTTTTGTTGATGTTAGAAAAGAGTCAAAAACTTTCGGAAAATTTGGTTCAAAAATTTTGACTGAAGATGATAATGCAGCAATATTTATACCCAAAGGATTTGCTCATGGATTTTCTACATTATCAGAAAGTTCAACTGTAGTTTATTTACAGTCAGGCGATTATGACCCAAATACAGATGCTGCAATCAACCCACTTAGTCTGGATATTGATTGGATGGTAAATAACCCTATTGTCTCTTCAAAAGATATTAACGCAATAAAATTTGAAAACATCTGAGAATTATCTTAAGCTATTATCAATTAGCCCTTGCTGAATCATGGACTTAATTTTCATTATCCTTCTTGAATCAATTCTATCTTCATACTTTTTAAAATTTTCTATAAGGTCGATAATTCCAGAATTTAAATTATGCGAGATCTGAAAGCTTGGAAAAAGATTTTCAATTTTTTCAAAACTTACTTTATAAGATCTTTGATCTGGATCAGCTTTACCAAAAATTACATCGTCTATTTTTAAATAATCACTTAAAAATTCTGCTAACTGTTTTATGGAAAAATTCATTGAATTACTTCCAACATTAATCACTTCTTTTTGATATGGATTTTTATTGCCTAATAAAAAACTAATTAACCTAGAAAGGTCTTCAACATGAACAAATGGTCTCACCGGAGTCCCGTCAGATAATAAGATTATTTTTTTGTCATGAAAAGCACCATAGGTCAAATCGTTTATAACTAGGTCTAGTCTTAAATTTGGAGAGTATCCAAAAACAGTAGCATTTCTTAATATAGAAATTTCAAAATCAAATTCGTTATTCAAAATATAATCCTCATTTAAAACTTTTGCCTTTGAATAGCTTGTTAAAGGATTTGTATTTGAATCCTCATTTACAATCTCTTCATTGAATCCATAAACACTACAAGATGACATGTAAATAAATTTTTTAACTTGTGCTTTATTACACAAGTTAAGCAAATTGACAGTAGAGATATGATTTATATCATTAGTTAAGTTAGGCTCAAGTTCCCCTAGAGGATCGTTAGATAGTTCAGCCATATGAACTACAGCATCAAGACCACTTAAATCTTCTAATGTTAAATCTCTGATATCTTTAACTATTAAATTGTTTACATTTTTTAGATAATTTCCAAAATAATTTTTATCTAAAATAGTAATATTGTATACATTCGAATAAAGTTCAAAAAACTTTGAACCAATATAACCCAAACCACCTGTAAGTAGAATATTTTTCATAAGCTTATATCTTAATAAAATTTTATAAATCTTTCTCTAAAATTAAACAGTAGAATCAATACAGCTTCAGTAAACTTAAAGAAAAGCTAAATAACTTTAAAATGAACAAAAAAATTGCTGTATGTCTTTTTGGAAGTATAGGTACCAATAAGAGTATTGGGAGAAATACAGAAAATTCATTTAATGAAATAAAATATTTAGATTATGAGACGCCTCTTTTAAGTATAAAAAAAAATGTTATTGAATACAACAATGCCGATGTGTTTATTCACTCCTGGTCAACTCATAAAAAAAATGAAATTATTGACTTACTAAAACCAAAAAGATATATTTTTGAAGAACATAAAACATTTGCAAAACCATTTCACAGCAGAAAAAATCATATATGGAGTAGGTTTTATACTGGACAAATTAGCAATGATTTAAAAAGGCTGTACGAATTAGAAAATAATTTTAAATATGATATCGTTCTGTCATCAAGAATGGACTTAATTTGGTTTACAGAGCTAAATTTAAATAGAGATATTGAAAATAACATATTTGCTTCAAATTGGAATTCTAGTAAGAATTATGGAAATTTAGGACCATATGATAAAACCAATAATGGGGAAGGGTGGGGTGTAATTGATCCGTGGTTTTTTTCTACCTCAAAAAATATGGATAAATTTACTCAAATTTTTAAAAACCGAAAATATATATCATTAAAATCATATTTTTTATATAAATCATTGACTGAAAGATTAAAATCTAAAGATTTTAAAAGTAATAATTTTTATATAAGTACACATCATTTTTACTATCAGCAAGCAATTAATAAGGGCTTAAAATTCAAATTTGATTATTTTAGGGGGTTTGACTACGAGATATATAGACATACACTCAAACCTGGATGGACTAATGAATGAAGTCATCAAGTTTTAAAATACCTAAGTTGAAATTTTTTAATCTGTTTATATAGAATTAATTTAATAAATTTGTAGATTGGTTTTGGTAATAATCTTTTTAGAACAACTCTTAAAATTCTGTACATTTTCCAAAATGGTTGTTGAATATAAAATATTTTTGAAACTTCAAATAAAAAAATAAAATAATAATTTAGAAAAAGATTTGTTCTAATGTTGTTTATTCTTCTATAAAGTTCTTCAAAAACATATTTTTCATAAAATCTTGGATAAGAATAATGATTATCAATCCTACATCTATAATGATGGTGGTCAAGACATATTTCAGAATTAAAGATATTTCCCTTAATATCTTCTCTAAAGGATGAGGTAGGATATATTTCAAATTGATTTAATAACTTTCCTATTGAGACATCTTCCCAAAAACCGTGGTCTAATTTTTCAAAATTTTCAACAATTAATTGGATTGTATCTCTATTGAATAATATGCCCGCACCACTTACGAAGTGTATTTCTTTATTTTGAATCTTGTCAGGAAGAATTATATCCACTCCTTCATATAAATACTTGTTTTTATTACTTTTTGTTTGAATGTATGATCGTAATTTTTTTAAATTTACATATGAGCTTGTATTTGTTCGATATAAATAATCAAATTCTTCATTTTCCAAAACCCATTTAAAAGCCTCGAAATTTTTATAACCAATGTCTTGTTCACTTGAACTAACATTAAAAATTAATTCATCTTTTTTAAAAACATTTCTGGAATCGGCCTTATAAAAATATACTTTGCAATTATTTTCTTGTTGAGAAAAACATGTGTTCCTTTGAGCTTTTGAGTTTCTTTTTGATGGATACGTGTCGGAAGCTAAAACAAGTACAATAATTTTTTTCATAAATAGTTATTTTAATAAAAATTTTTCACAGAATTATTAATATGTAATATTTATATTGAGAAAAATCAGATATCCTATTTAATAAATGAATTACATAACAAGCTTATTTGACATTTCAAATATAAAAAGACTTTCTTATAGAAAAGATATAACTATCTTAAGGTCTATTGCAGTAACCGCAGTAGTTCTTTACCACCTTGATTATCAGTTGTTTAGCGGAGGCTGGCTAGGTGTTGATATATTTTTTGTTATATCAGGTTATTTGATTTCGAATATTATAGTTTCAGAACTTAACGAAAATAAATTTAGCTTACTAAATTTTTACAACAGAAGAATTAGAAGAATTTTGCCAGCACTATTCTCCACCCTAGCTTTATCAATTCCTTTTTCATATATTTTATTAACTCCAAAAGCAATTTCTGAATACGCAAGATCACTATTGTCGTCTGTATTTTTTTACTCAAATTATTATTTTGAAAATTTAGACTTTTACAATTCTGAACCTACAAAACTTATGCCCCTCTTACACACGTGGAGTTTAGCTATAGAAGAACAATTTTATCTAATTTTTCCATTACTTTGTATCGTATTATTTAAGCTAAACAAAAATTTCTTTTTTATATTTTTAACTTTAATTGCTTTTAGTTCGGTAATGTTAAATTCAACAACAAGCGGAGTCATAAAATTTTACGAAATTCAATTCCGAGCTTGGGAATTGATTTTAGGATCTATAGTCATGATACTAAGGGATTCCATAAAAATTAGACATATCGAAAAACTAGGGATATTTTTTATATTCTTTTCAATTTTATATTTTGACGACAGTACATTGTCAATAAACTCCATAGAACCCAAGTTAATTGCATGTATTGGTGTTGCTTTGGTACTGTTGTCAAAAAATAATTTATCTATAGAAAAACTGTCTGATTTTAAATTTATTTACTGGGTTGGTTTGTCGTCATATTCCCTTTACCTTTTACATCAACCAATATTTTCATACGTTCGTATTGCTAATATTAAATATTCTTTTTTATCTGATGCTTATGAAAAAATAGTTTCTGTCATAATATTGCTTCTGTTGTCATATTTAAATTGGAAGTATGTTGAACAAGAATTTCAAAAAAGTAGGTCAAAAAAATTAGTAGTTTTCTTAACTCTATTATTGTTAATTATTTTAATATTTGTATCGTTATCACATCTAACTGATGGATATTCATATAGATACAACTATGTACCAGAAGATGTATTGTTTTATTCGATAAATCCAAACATTTATCCACTTGAATATGATAAGTCTGATTATAAATATTCAAATGTTGACTGTAATTCAAAATTTAGTAAAACAAATTACTGTATCTGGAGTAATTCGAAAACTAATAAAAACATATATTTGATTGGTGATTCTCATGCAAACGCACTGTCAGTTTCTTTTTTAATAAATTTATACGATTTAGGTGATGCTTATAATTTAGTATTCTTGCCAAATAATTTGGGAAGGTGTTTGTTGTCACAACAAAGCGATACGACAGGTGATGTTCCTGAATGCAGTGAAGAAACATTCGAAATATTTCTTAATAAGCTAAGCAAAGAAAACGATATTGTAATAACAATTGGTAGATACAACACTTGGATTAATGATAAGGGAAAGAAAGAAATTAAATGTCAGAATTGTAGTCACATTGAGGTTTTTAAAAATCGATTAGAATTAATTGAAAAGAATAGTAAAAAACTTTTGATAATAGAGCCTATACCAACTTTTCCTTTTGCAATTGCGGAAAGCTACCTTTACAAGAAAACTAAATGGGGCGAATCAATATATATTGATATAAACAATTGGAGCAATAGAATCTACGAGACTGAAAATTTTCTTTTGTCATTAAATGGCAAGAGAATAAAGTTAATTAATACAAAACAAATATTTTGTGACGGACAGTTTTGCTATGCCTCTAAAAAAGACAGCATGTACTATACAGATACGAATCATTTGACTCTTGATGGTGCGAATTTAATAACAAATAAGTTAATTCAAGAAATAAGAAAGTTAAATTAAAAAAAATTTATTTGTACTAGATTCATATATACTGATATTCAATAAAGGATAACTATTGCTACTAATTGCTCATTTCTATAATGAAGAATACTTGCTTCCTTTCTGGTTAAATCACCATAAAGAAATTTTTGAACATGGAGTATTAATTGATAGTCATTCAACTGATAATTCTGTAGAAATAATAAACAAAACTGTACCAACGTGGAAAGTAATAAAGTCACCTGTAAAGAAATTTAATTCAGAAATTATGGAAAAACTAATCATGGATATTGAGTCAGAATATGAAAATGAAATAAAAATTGTTTTAAATATATCAGAATTTTTAATAATTAATAAAAAAGATAAGTTTAAACAACTACTTGGTAAAGATAGGTTTTCTTATTGGATTCAAGCTGCCATGATGGTTGACAAAGATCCCATTTCATCAAACATAACTAATCTATTAGAGGAAAAGTATTATGGATTTTGGCATACAGATCTTAATGTATACAAAATAAGAAACAGGTATCCTTTTGCAAACTCAGGTTACCGTGAAAGGTTGATACATAATTATTCCAATGGTCAATATTTACCTGGACGGCATAAAACTTTAATTGAGAATTCAAAAAGAATGTCAAAAAATATTGCCTATATTAGGTGGTACAACTATTCTCCGTGGAATAATAATTTTATAGATCGTAAATTATCTTTTGCAAAAACTCTATCAGAAAATGATATCCAAAAAAATTATGGTAAACAACATCTATCAAAACTAGAAGAAATGGAGAAACTCTATAGGTATTACAAAAAGATTTCATACAATATCAATCAGATTAGGTTCAAAAGTATGTTGCTAGCTGTCTATCATTTGAAAATTTTTCCTTTTTCGTTCTTTTTTAAAAAAAAATTTAAAAATTTAAAAAAACTTATTTAATCTTTCCATAAATATTTTTAAATGCAATCTGATAGATTAATAATGCATTTGAAAAATTTTTTTTAATAATCTAACACTTTTAATTTATGGAAGATCAATTATTTCAAAGTTATAAGATGATTCATATATATTTAATTTTAAAATTTGATCAGAAGTTTGATCATAGATGCCATTTGCAATAAATAATGTATCTTTGGATTCTACAAACTCACAAAATACACTTTTTTCTCTTCTGCCAAAATCTCCAGAAACTATTGTTAAAGATTTGTTTTTAATCTTAATCCAACTTAGATAATTATCATGAAGTTCTGTATCTAATAAATTATATCCATTTGGCTCGACAGAGTCTGATACCATTTTTTGCCAAAATAATTGATGATTAAATAAAATTACAAATTGAGAACTACTCTCATCTAAAAGTTTATTAATTTCATTTTGTTGCTGACGACTTGGTTGCCAATTATTTGTTGATGTATTAATTATAAAAAGATCTAAAAATCCAAAATTTAAAAACTTTAATTCATTGTCGAATCTTTTATAGTATTCTTGTTCATTTTTTAGTTCATGATTACCGGGTGATATGTAGTATTCGATAAACAAGTTATCTAACTGATTTTTTAATAAGTCCAGATTTTTAGAGGTTGGTTCTCGAATTAAATCACCCGTAAATATAACACTTGCTTTTTTATCTAATGAATTAAAGTAGTTAATTATTTTTTCAGAAAGGCCTAAATTTTCTTCATAATGATTGCCATATCCATGACCTACAATATAAATACTCTTAATGACTTCAAAATTTTGATCTGAGATTTGATTATTAGAAAATGTGTTTATACAAGTCGAATCTTGATTTGTATAGAGATTTTCTATAAAACAACTAGTAAATATAAAGCATATTAAAAAAATAATCTTATTTAACTTCATAGAAATACAACTTTCTTGTTGCTTCATTAAATTTTGAAAAAGCTTGCGGGTTAGAAAATAAATTTTTTTCAATGTTTAAATCATTTTTATTGTCTTGCAACTTCATCTCTAATATATTTACCTTCTCATTAAACGATTTTTTATGAGCAGATCTAAAGCTATGTGAAGAAAATTTAATATGTCTATCAAGTGTGACTCGAGTATTTCCTAATTGATAATATGACCTAATGTAGTGGGTAAATACAGAAGGAAATAAAAGTTTATTTTGATAAACAACACAATTTATTTCATTAAAGTTTTTATAAGTGGTTTCATTTACCGTTTTTGACTTATTTATATTATTGAACTTTATTTCATTTAAAATTTTATTACTGTTGTAACTCCTGAATCTATAGGTGTACTTGTCAATATCATTGCTAGAGTTATAATTGAAAATTTCAAAATTAAGTGTATCAAAATATAAACTTGTAATAGTTCTGTCCGGATATAAGTTCTTAAGTTCCGAAGAATAGTATGAAAAGAAATGTTTTAATTCATAATCGTTTAAAAGAAATTTATACTCTTTTCTAATCATCTTTATCTATTGTTGATCCTTTTTGTACAAAATAATTGTTATCTGGACAATGTATTTTATTATATTTTATTTCTCCACCAGCAAACTCTTGTTTTTTTCTATAAGTCGTTAAGCAATAATTCACATCTTCAATTCTCAAATCGTTTGCTATCAACAAAGAACTGTCTTTAACTGCTATTCCACTAAATGCATTATTTATGCTCAAATTGGATAAAACAAAACTTGAAAATTCGCCAATAGATAAACCTTTATCATTACAATTAGCTATTTCCATATCTATAATTGTATAAATTCCATATGAAAAATCAGCACAATCATTACCTGCATTATTAATTAGTAATGTTTCTATATTTAAACTAGAAAAATCAACATCTAAACCATCAGAAAAACTATTTAAAATTTCAATTTTATTTATAGTGCCCGATGAATTAATTATATTGACTGAATCTTCACAGTTTTGATTTTCTGAATAAATCAAATTATTTAGAAATTTTACTTCGTAAAAATTTAAACAACCGGTAAAAATATCCTCAAAAAACTCATTTGAAAAACTTTCAGAAATTCTTGTTAATTTTACATCAAATAAAATAGGTTCATTATTTGATGTAATTAATACATTACCTTTGTCGCCTATAAACACATTTAAAATACTATTTATTTGATCAAATTCGACATAACTATCTCCTTTAAGATAAATTTCAGCATTTTTAATTTTCTTAGGAATCTTTTTTGGATTTTCATATAATTTATCTGAAAATTTATCCAAGCTTGATCCCAGCACAATACTCCTGTTTTCACCAAATTCATCATCAAATAAATTTTTTACAAGCTCTTTTCTGTATTGTAAATTTTCACATGAAGTTAAATCATATTCGCAACTTTTCACACTTAAATTGTCTTGATTAATAGATATAAAATTTAATGGAACTTCATCATATATTTGTCGCAAGTTGGTTATAGAATTTTTAAGATTATTTGTATCGAGACTGTTCTGGATTTCACTAAATTTTTTATTTTCATCAGAGGTATTTAAGTTTGAAATATAATTTAGATTGTTAATAATTTTTTTTAAAGTATCGTCTACATAATTCAAATCTACAAATAAATTATTTTTTTCTAAAATTTTAAAAAAATCATAAGAATCAATTTCAATCTGAGATAAAAGTAAATCAGCACCTTTTGTTAAATTATCTAAATCTATATATGTTTTTGTTTTTTCCGAATCATGTTCATACAGTTTTATGTCTAAATTAATTTTGTTTGTTAAATCTTTCTTTGAAAGATTCTTGGAAAAGTCTGGCATTCCGTCGTAATAAATAGGAAGAAAATTATTGTCATAAAAATTGAAATAAAATTTTCTGTTGTGCAATACAAGTCCGTGATCGGCTCCACCAGCAATCATTGCTGCATCAAATTTATACAAATCAATACTATCGTCGGACAAAAAGGTATTGTTTATGTTCCACCAGTTTTTATTAGTCAGTAAAGATGAATTGAACATTTCCAAAGCTAGCAATGCTACACTTAAATTTGAATCCGATCTTATTGCCCAATTAGAGTTTAAGACTTTTCCAAATATCAAAGACCTATACACTTCTCTACTTGAAGATAAATTTTTCTTTTTAACATCCCAATAAACATTTTCGTTAGATTCAAGTAAAGCTGACTCTCTTAAGTTATTGCTTTCTATAAATTCTTTGTTTATTTTTTCTTGAAATATGTATTGATGTGTTGACTTATTATTTATGCTTACATTGATAAAAAAAGTTTTTGGGCTCAAAAAGCCAATTTGTTTCATAAAATTTGCAAAAAAAACCTCGTCTTCAGAATTTTTTGTTGATGGCAAGAATAATTTAAATCTTGTAATATTTAAAATATTTCCTTCTAATAATTTTACATCTAGAGAGGGATTAAAGTTTTCACCATATAAGTGATCTTTAAAATCTCCTGAAATTCTTATCTCTGCAGGAAAACTACATGTATGGGTATCTATGTTCATAGAAATAGTTGAATTAAAAGTTTTTTTGTACCTATCAAGAATAAACGGTCCATTTTCAAGATAAGCTGAAAGATAGTTTGTGTACCACTCTCTTGAATTTTGAATATCAATATCTATTGAATTTATTTGATTTGGAAATTCAATTTCGACACTTTTTCCTATTCCCGAACAAAACGGTTCAATTTCATCAAATGTTTTACTATTTTGATATTCGGAAATAATTTGTTGATAATTGTTGTTTTTTATTAGATTATTTTCACTACCAAATAAATAGAAAATAGCAAAAATTAGAATAATTATCAAAAAATTTATGTATTTACTATATTTAAAAATCAATTGATAAACTAATAATTTTTTCTTTTCCTATAGAATTTTTTATAGAATTTAACTTATTTTTATCATTTGATTGGAGGATATACAAGAATTGATCGTCTACATTTTGAGAAAAATGCTTGCATTCATTTAGTTCATAAATTGATTCATCATATTCATTCAAGGTAATTTGTAAAATACTATTATCATCTAGATTTTGAACCGGACTTTGTCCTAACAATTTTTTACCAAAACTGTTATATATTTCTGTAATCAAAAGTAACAAAGAAATAAACAAAACAAAGTTGATAGCAAGACTTGGGTTAACGTTAACTACAATTCCAAGAGTAATTAATATAAAATACAAAACTAGTTCTGAAGGGTTTTTAACTGGCGTACGAAATCTAACAATAGAGAGTGCCCCTACCATGCCCAAAGATAATGCAATATTATTAGAAATTACTGAAGTTATAACTAAACCAGCTAAAGGAAGGAAGAAAAAACTAAATAATTGTTGAGATGTCCTTACATTCACGTAATTCTTGAATACAGTCAACAAAAATCTCAAATAAACAGACAAAACAACTGTAAGAACCATAAGCCTTAGGTAGTCTAAATCAAAAGAATAATTGAACCCAAAAACAGTGTTAAACATAATTATATTTTAGTTAAAGTTGAGTCAAAGGATGATTAATTTATAATAACTTAATACATGATTAAAAATTTTCTCAAGAGACAAAGTGATACTTTTAGTACAAAAAAGTTTCATTTCTCCACTAACCGAAAAAACTTAAAGGAATACATAAGAATAAATCAAAATTTTAATGGAAAACTTTTAGATTTGTTTACATCAGAGAATAATTCTTTTTATATAAACAAGTGGCATCACTACCTTCCAATTTATGAAAAATATTTTTCTAATTATTTAAACAGGGGTATTAACTTTCTTGAAATTGGAGTAGCAGATGGTGGTAGTTTAGAAATGTGGTCAAACTATTTTTCATCAAATTCAAATATATTTGGAATTGACATAAACAAAGACTGCAAAAATTTTGAAACACAAAATATTCATATCTTAATTGGTGATGCAACAGACAAAAATTATTTAAAAAACAACTTATTCTCTCAAGTAGATGAATTTGACATAATACTAGATGATGGCAGCCACAAAATGAAAGATATCTTAAACTCATTCGAACACTTATATCCTAAATTAAAAATAGGTGGCTTATACGTAATAGAAGATCTACATACAAGTTATTGGCCAAAATTCGGTGGTGGTTTGAATAATAAAAATAATTTTTTTAATATGGTTAGAAAAATCATAGATGATATGCATTTCGATTTTCACAACAAAAAGACATTCAACTCTGTAGTTGAAGAAACTGGGTATGCTTTACATATTTACAACTCAATTTTAATCATTGAAAAAAAGAATAAAACAGATTTGAAATTTTCAAATACAAAATTTTTAAAATAATTCTTTTTGATAAAACATACTAATAAACAGTTAGTTAGACTTTATTTAATTTATCGAATATTCTTTCTCAGTCAATAACTTTATAAATTGAGAAAGTTTCTAAATTATTTATTAGTTGAAATTCTTTGAAATTCTTTTCAATGTATTTTATGACATCATATTGTTTATATGTATTTGTATCATCTAGGGCAAAATATTTGGTTGCTCTATACAGTTTCAAGAATTCGGAATAATTTGAAAATTCTCCCCCATCAAATAATATAAAATCAAATTTAGTTGGTAAATTATCAAATATATTCTCTACTTTTTTATATCTTCTAATATCTTGGATAAGCCATTCAACATTATCTGGTATCAATCCAGCTGCCTCAAAATCTATATTGCTTGATTTAGGTAATTCATCTATATCAACAATCCTTCCCAATAAAAGCTGTATGTTAGAATTTAACAAATGTTTAAGATTTTTTATTGCTTGTTTGTAAAAAATTTTATCTGTTTCGATTGATACTAACGAATACAATTCAAAATTATCTTGCAGTATTTCTATAAATGTTTTTGTGGAGCCTAGTCCATTCCAAGTTCCAATATCCAAAATGTTAATTAAAGAATTTTCTAAAATAACCTTCTCAATCAACTTTCCTGAATCAGTATCTCTTCTAATTAAACCTGGTGCATTCTTAGCCTTTTGTTTACTAGAAATATAATTTTTTATATTTTTCTTAAATCTTATTAATTTTTCTTTCAACTTGTGTCCTGAGACATAATCGAACTACCAACTCCTTTTTTTTCAAACAATGGCTTAATTTAATCTTTTAAGTAGGAATAAGAAGTTCGTTTTGGAAAATTGAATAATTTGGGATTCGAAATCTTTTGGAATAAGTTTGTTTACTACTTTCCATGTATCAATAGTCCAAATTCCTATATCTTCAATAATAAAAAAGCCACCTTTAACCAAATTTTTTAATGCAAATAGTAGAGTATTTAAATTTGAAAGTTGATAATGTAGACCATCATCAACAATTAAATCAAATTTTTCCTCAACATTGTTTGTAATATTGTTAAAAGTTTCTAAATCATTCTGGTCAACAAAAAATGTTTCTATTCTTTCCTCAGAAAATAATATGTCTTTATCTACATCAGCTCCATAGATTTGTGAATTTGAAAATGTATCCCTAAAGGCCCTAACAGAAGCACCCGGAATTCCATTAAGCCCCATCGAGCTAACTATTTTTGGATTATTCGTACCTAATCCAATCTCTAGTATTTTGTAATTAGCAGTTAAATCCTGAAAAACACAAGAATAAATCATGTGATAATTGTTGGCAACTTTATCTGAACCACGTAAGTTAAGATTTCTAATCAATTTTTCTTGAATTTGATCAGAATTGGTATTTTTATTTTTGTTATAAAATATTGAAAAATTAATAATTTCAGCTCTGTCATCAAATTCTGCGATATTTGCAATTTTTGGAATTGTTTCATTTATATTTTGAATTAAAAGTGGTACAAATGATTCATAATCTTGATTTCCATGTGGCTTAAAGGCACTAAATGTATTTAATAAATTTAAGTTTGTTTTTTTTCTTGGACTGTTCCAAGAAGGGTTTAAAATTCCATTTATTTTATTAAATAATTTTTTTAACATTTGTACTTTTTTTATGGCAAGTGCCAGAATCGAACTACCAAATTCTTATTTTTTAGATATTGGCTTCCCATTTGACCTTAGCTAATTATAACTAATTCTTTTTGTAAAGTTTTCTAACAGAGTTTTCATATTTTGAGTGTTTTATTGGAATAAACTGACTGGTTTTAAATTCGTCTATATGTCCTTTGTTTAATTTTAGTTCTACAAGACTGTAATTAGGTGCATAACTTAAATTTTGTGTCTGTCTACATATAGTTGAGTTGTAGACGATATTAAAATCTACTGTAATTCGAAATTCATCTTTTATAAAATATCTTCTATCATAATTAACCAAGCTTGATGGATAATAGTTCTTATATATTGGAATTCTTTTATTTGCGAAATCATTGAAATTACCTTTGATTTCCTTTACGTTTTTATACTTACCACTTGGCACGTTAATCTTTTCTTCTATTTTACAAATATTTGTATCAGAATCGTAATGCCTAATTCTAATTGTTTTTTTATATACATCATTTATCAGATTGTGATTAAAAATAGAAAAGCTTTTAGTATCAAGGTATAAAGAATTTACTTTTCGTTTAGAATATATTTCTTTAAATCCAATAACGTTAATTGTATTTAAAAAACTGTTTAAATTTTTTAAAATAAATTTATATTCAATTCTATTTTCAGTTTTCAAACCTTACTCCCTCTTGAATAAAAAAGATATTTTCTTGACAGTCTAAATTTTGAATTTTGACTTGAGGATGTATGAATTCAATTTTTTTTCTATAAAAAGCAAAACAAACTTTTGTATCTATTGTTTTAATGTTTTTTAACACTACATTTGAAGAGTCTTTCGTAACTAATCCAATATTGCTTGATTTAATTAAAAGATTATTCATATCAACTCTGGATGCCTCACCTATTGAAACACCTTTGTCTCCACATTCGCTTAGATTCAAATTGTTAATCTTATAAACACCGTAAGACAAATCTAAGCAATCATTCCCTGAATTGTATATATCCAAACTATCAATATGAATATTTGAAAAGTCAATATCAAGAGCATCAATTAAGGAATTTTTAATATAAACACTTAAGAAAGTGCCATTAGAATTTATAACATTGATTGAATCTTCACAAAATAGACTATTTGATTCAAACACTAAATTTTCTAATTCTAAATTATAAACGGTGAAACAACCTGTTAGTCCAAATTCGTTATTTTTAGGTATAGTTAAATTATAAGTTCCATTAACTAGAATCTCCCAGTCTTTTAATTTTGATTTATTAATACTGTACAAAACAGCCTTTTGATTTTTGTTAGCAAGTTCAACTGTAATTTTTTTTAAATTTGTATCTACGTCTACAATCGGATCATCAAAAACTAATAAAAAGATATCTGGTTCTATCTTGTAAATTTTCTTAATTAAATTCAGAGATTTTGAATTTGGAATAAAAGGAATGTCTTTGATATCAGAAATATTGTCTAAGTTGTTTAGATCTGGATTTAAAACCTTACAATTGCTTTGATTAATGTCGCATTTTAAAATGTTGTCAAAATCACTATTCAACAAAATTACTTCATCATAAATTGAAAAAGTATTATCCAAATATTCGTTAAAGGAATCAAATGTTCTAGATTCGTAAATATTGTTAAGGCTTTCTTTTAGTGAAATATTAGAAATATTTGATATTGTTTTTAAATTTAAATAAAACTTATTTAGGAATTTAGAAGTTTCTTCTATTGTCAAGAAAAGACCCCTGTTTTCAAGTTCTTTCCTGAAATCTAATGTATTTATTTGTTCTTTATCTAAAATCTGTTTTGCTCCAAAAGCAATAATTGGATATGAAATTTTATCAACAGTCACATCTAAAGTATTGTTATCATATAAAATTTCTGAATTTCCGTCATAATATGCTGGGATTAATTCTTGATTAAACGAATCGTAAAGAAATTTTCTATTTATTTTGTTATACATATGGTTAGATATTGTTGCGTAAAGAGCTGCATCAAAAGCAAATAGTTGACTATCAACATCAACTTCAGGATAGTAAATACTCTTGCCCTGATACAATGAAATAAGTCTATTGAATTTATACAAGCCATTATTTCCGATTAAAAAATTTTCTCTACTTCTTAATAGCCAGGTCTCATTATTAATATATCCGAAATGAATTGGTTTTAAGTTTTCTGGTTGATTTAAGTCTCCACCTGCAACAACCCAGCGTGTTTTATCGTTCGTTTGTATTAACGGACCTTCTCGAAAATTATTAAACTCAACAAGCTCTTTTGTAAATTTTTCCTGAAAAATGTACTTTGTTGTAATTTTGTTATTTAAATTCATTTGGACAAAAAATGTTCGTGGACTTAAAAAACCTAATTCAGAAAACAAAGTAGATGTAAATATTTCATTTTTATCATTTCTAGTTTCGGGAATTAATAGTTTAAATTTTGTAATCCCAAAAATATTTCCATCTACTAAATGAACATCTAAGCTAGAAACTGGATTTCCATCAACTAATTTAACATGATCTTTCCAATCTCCATTGATTCTAACTCTTGCATTAATTTCACAACTATTTGAATCAGATAAATTTAAAGTTATTTTTGCATCATATCTTTTTTTATATTTTTCACTAATTACATCGGAATTTTCAATAAATAAAGAAAAAATATTCTCATACCATTTATTTATTTCTTCTATCTCTATGTCAATAGTCGACAAATAGCCATAGTCTTGCTCTGTAAATGCTTCGTTTTTAAAACTAGAACAAAATGGTTCAATTTGACCAAAATTTTCAATGAAAGAATTGTCATTTTGAGTGCTTTCCAGAACTTCATTGCTTGTATTATTTATTTCATTTATTTCTTTTTGAAAAAAAATAACTAGAGAAAATAAAATAAAAATGGGAAATAAAAAAATAATTCTATATTTAGCTATCAAAAGTGTATGAAATTATCTTTTGCTGATCAATATCATCAACAACGGACTCCAAGCTGCTAAGCTCATTTGATTTTAAAGTATAAAAGTACTTTCCGTCTACAAAACTCTTGTTTACAACAACAACTTTTGGAATATCAAACTTTTTATTTGTAGATAGCTCCATAGACAAGAAAAAAGAGTTGTCATCACTTAATTCACTAAATAGCGAGTAATGCTTATTTTCATTAAACTTGAAGAATTTTAATAGAAACAAAATTGATACATAAAACAAAAAGAAGTTTATGGATAAATTAATATTCACACTAGATGTAATACCAATTGTTATGTATATAAAATACATAACTAATTCATAGGGACTTTTAACTGGAGTACGAAACCTTACAATAGATAATGCACCTATCATTCCCAACGAAAGCGCAATATTTGATGAAATAATAGAAGTAATGAGGTATGAGACTGTAGGAAGAAAGATAGCGATTAATAATTGACTATAACTCAAAAGCCATCTTTCTAAAAAAAGAAAACGTGTTACAAAATAAATCGAAACACAAATTATTGAACTTATAAAATTTTCTAAAAAAAATTCAGGCTCAATACCAAATGAGTTTAACCCTATGAGTTCAATTAAATTTTTCAACACTCTTCAATTATCCTTTTTTTTTGACCAGAGGCAGAATCGAACTGCCAACCCCTTGTTTTTTAGACAGAGGCAAACCATTTGTCCTTTCATCATTTTACATTAACTTACTTTAAATTACGCTACTTACTACAGGCTTTATTCAAGCAGTTAGAGTATCTAAAAACAACTGTCGTAAACTTATGCTTTCAATTTACGGGCAATTTTTTATATGCATTTTATAACAATGTCAAGTCAATTCAACAGGATCAAGAATCCCAAGAGGGTCAGAGAATATTATACAAAGAATATATACAGTATATTGAAATAATATATTCCGATAGTTTCAGATATTAATAATCATAAAAAAATAATTCAGTATGGCGTCAACGGATTTACTTTTAAAAACAATGATCTTGAATTGCTAAAGCTGGCTTTGAATAAAGTTGAAAAATTAAAAAATATTAATGAAATTTCTGAAAATAGCTTTAATCATGTCAAGATAAATAATTCATTAAATAATTTAACTAGGCAAGAGTATGAAGATTAATTACAATTATTGAATTAAGAAAATAGGAAATTTTGCAAAAAATAAAAAATCTAATTCAATTTATAAAACCTGACAATTTATTTAAAATTTTCAGAAATTTTTTAATATTATTAGTTTCTTTTTTTATTCCAAAGTCAAAAAAATTTATTCTGATTGGAAGTTGGTTTGGTAGTAGATTTGCAGACAATTCAAAATATCTATATTTATATATAAACAATAACTTACAGGACCTTGGATTTAATAAAGCAATTTGGATTTCTAGAGATATTGAAATTGTAAAAGAACTAAATAGAAATGGTTTCTGTGCTTATCAATTCTGGAGTGTTCAATCAATCTGGTACCATTTCAGATCATACTTTCATGTTATTGATCAATCATATAAAGATATTAACTCAATTTTTTCAATTAGGAGTAAACGTATACACTTGTGGCATGGTTTTCCCTTAAAACGTCTTGGTAGTATTGGTAGATATATCAATAATGGTGTTTATGATGAAAAAATACCTTTCCAATCAGAATCAAGAATTTTGACTCTTAGAAATAAATTAACCTCTCACGGTTTTTGGAGTGATTTCTATTTATTGGGAACTTCAGAGTTTTCCGCACAAATAATGAGCAGAACATTTAATGTGAAAGAAAAGAAGATGTTAATTTCAGCATACCCCAGGAACTTTGCGCCAATATTTAAACCCTCTTTAAAACTTTTACTTCAAGATGAAAAAGAAGCCTATCAAAAAATAGAAGCTTTAAAGTATTCGGGTTATAAGCTAATTGGTTATTTTCCTACTTTTAGAGATAGTACTGAAACTCTTATTCTTGGTTCAAGTGATACTCATGAGATTTTAGAATTTTTAGACTTATGTGAAATTAATAAAGTTAAGATTATTTGTAAATTTCATTCAGCAGAAAAAAATACTGGAGATAAATTACTAGATTTACACCCAGCACTAATTAACTTATCCGCAAATCATGATATTTACTCTTATATAGATTTGATTGATATAGTAATTACAGATTACTCTACAATAGCTTTGGATTTTTTGCTTTGGGAACGCCCTGTTATATATTATCCATATGATTTAAAGTTTTATTCAGAATTAGACAGAAAACTTACTTTTGATTATGAAGAATTCACACCAGGACATAAGGTTTATACACTTAGTGAGCTAAAGAAAATTATAATTAAGCCATTAGATGAAATAATAACTGAATATAACAATAAATTTGGTAGCCATGCAAATCAAGTAAAAAGAAAAATTTTTGGAGAATTTGAAACTTACGATATTAATCATTTAATAGATGAAATAAAAAGTAAATAACTGGCAATCGATTTTGATAAAACATGGTTAAGTGTTGGTCAAAATAATTTTTTTAAACTTGTATTTTGAAAACTTTTTCCAAGTTTTTTTTCAATTTAGATATAAAACTCAGCAAAATAACTGTGTTCTTGTCTTTTGTAGAGTATTTGATAACTTCAGCAATCTAACAATAAATTATTTCTGTCCGTAAATATTTAAAGTTTAAAATATTTTTTAGGATTATGCGATAATCATTCTTAATAAAAGAGGGTCGTGATTTATATCTTTCACATTATAAATTTTTTTATACTGTGAAAAACTTCTTGAAGTTTGATTAAATAGTACTTTAAAACCTGCTTTCTGTACTTTGTTAACAAAATACTGCTCTTCGAAATATCTTCTATAGTGATTTTCCGTGATTACTTTTTGTTTAGTATCTTTTATTCTAGTTTCTATAAATATCTTGTTATTAATATTTTCGCCAAACCATTCAAGTAATTGATTTTCTATATCTTCACTAATTGCATGAAATAAAAACCTACAATAAGCAAAATCGAATTTCTTTGTAATAGAATTGATATTTTCTAAATCTAAAACTTTAAAGTTTAAATATTCATTTTCATACTCTTTATTCTTATTGATAACTTTATCACTTATATCTACACCAGTAGTAATAATTTTTTTATCACTAAAATATATTGAATCCCTACCATCACCACAACCAATATCAATCAGAGTCGAATTGGTATTCAGATTTTCTGATACAAACGAAGAGAAGTCTGAGTGTGGTAAAACTTTATTATTTTTTGAATAATAATTATTCCAAAAGCTTCTTAAATTTACTTTATCATATGGTAATTCAAAGTTATCAGACATAGATAAAACTATAATTTGAATTTAGATTTAAATATATAGATTGTTTGTGACAGATTTAGTTTCCACAGATTAATTAATCTCTTACGCATAAGACACAGACAACCCAAAATATAGCTATTGGTGGCCAGAGGCAGAATCGAACTGCCGACCCCTTGTTTTTCAGACAAGTGCTCTACCGACTGAGCTATCTGGCCAAATGGCGGGGACGACGGGATTCGAACCCGCGACCTCCTGCGTGACAGG
>Ga0163109_10000138_pt1 | contig 58420 bp, 76 predicted proteins | sample CRUFie1St13metaG_FD_108704 | JGI IMG/M metagenome (GOLD analysis project Ga0163109, IMG submission 108704) | Marine microbial communities from the Costa Rica Dome - CRUD Field 142mm St13 metaG | ecosystem: Environmental > Aquatic > Marine > Oceanic > Photic zone | place: Costa Rica: the Eastern...
CACACCACACCACACCAACCAAAGTAGGACAGCGACAGCAGGACACCGACAGCAGGACACCGACAAAAACACAGATTTTAAATGTATCTTTAAAGAGACACTTTCAATTATTTGTGTTTCAGTTGGTTAAAACACGAATTTTAACAAAAAAGTTGAGCCGGTCTTCCTGATTGACAGACTGCGACTACCTCTGTTAGAGGGGAAAACCTGCACACCAGAACGCCACGCCCTGCACGTAAGCGAGCTACGTCACGCAAGCCACTTGCGTAAGCCATAGGAAAATAAATTTGGTGGTTATATATATATATATTATATTTGCTTTGAAGTATTCATAATGAGAAAAGGGCAAGACCAAGGACAAGGGGTTACGAGGTTGAGTCCTTTTCTTTTTTCTACCCCTTTTATTTGGTAATGTCTAAATTTTGTCTTATATTTGTTTATTATTAACCGAGTTCTACCTCTCATTTATAGAGGTTGCTCACTAAAATTTATAAACTATGTGTGTTATAATAGTCAAGCAAAGCAAAGACAAAAAAGTTTCGCGAGGAGTTCTTAAAACCTCAAGCAAAGTAAATCCTCACGGATTGGGGGTTGTGTGGTTAGATACATTTGAAGTATCTTATCATAAATCAAAAGATTACAAAGTATTAGATGTTAACAGACCTTATATTGCTCACTTTCGTTATGCGACAGTAGGTAAGGTCAATCGTGCAAATACACACCCTTTCGTGTGTGGTAATAATGCAGATGAGTTGCTTATGATGAATGGGAGTATCTATTCATTAGGCGACCAACAAACGTGTGACACTAAAGTTCTTGCTAATCAATTAGGCGACAAGCCAAGACAAATGTGGAAACAAGAGTTATCAAAATACGATTGTAGATTTACCACAATCAATACCCGTACGCGTACCTTTCAAATATATAATAAGGAGTTATGGACAAGAAAGAATGGGGTTTGGTTCAGTAAGGACAATGTGTTATTGGACAACGTGGTTGCAGTATATGGTACACTAAAAAAAGGTTACTCAAACTATCATCATTATTTAAGAAGTTCAAAGTATGTAGGTGGTGGAGTAACACAAGACAAGTATCCTCTATTGATTGAGGGATTGCCTTATATGGTAAATAAAAAGGGGGTAGGTCATAACGTAGAGGTGGATGTATTCAAAGTATCCAACACCAAACTTGCAGACTTAGACACCTTAGAGGGACACCCTCGTTGGTACAAGAGGGAGATAATACCCATTAAGCTAAAGAGTGGTAAGGTTATTGATTGTTGGTTGTACTTTAATGACAAACATATTGGTAAGCATACCCAAATGCACAAGACCTACACTCAGTCGTTCTTTGGTTACAACAGACCAACGTGGAGTAACAAGTGGAATAACTATGGATTAAGTAAAAGAAAAGCACAAGTGCCCTCGTACGAACCAAAAGAGTTCGATTGGTCTCAGTCCACGTTTGACTTTGACAATGATTTGAAGGTAGACACCTTTCGCGAGGACGAAATTTTACGCGAAGAGGATTTGTACGATAGAAAACCATTCTGTGTAAATTGTTATAGCGATTTAGACTTTGACGGATTTTCAAACTATCATTGTTCCGGTTGCGATAGTTGGTTCACGGAGAACGAAGTGTTAACAGACAATATATAATATAAATGTGTGGGGGTTGTTTATTTAAAGACACCCCCACTTAAAAAACAAAATTATGAACAAAGCAGATAAATTAATAAAAGACATCTATCACAATATCAATGAGTTGTTGGAACAGAATCATATGGTACACGGAGACAATAATGAGTGTGGGGGTAGAGTGTTGGGTATAAGGCAAGAATACAACAAGGTATTAGATAGGATAGAGGAGTATTGGGGATTAGAACAATTTTAACAATTAAATAATAAATAAAATTATGAGAACAATGGAAATCGAAAAATTTATAGAACAATATATTTTGCCCACAGAAACATCACACACAAGATATTTATACTCAACGGGCGAAATAGATTACGATACTGAGTATTTAATAGAGTGTGCAACAGAATTAGGAATCAAATTAGAAAAATAAAATTATGGAAACAAGAAACGATTTAGATTATGCAAATTCTCAACCAAATGAGAATGAATTAGAACTAACAGATTTAAAAGAAGAGTTAGAGTGGTGGAGAACTTATGGAGAATATGTAAATACAAATTACTCAGGCGTATGTGCAGAGGCTTCTGCTTATGCAGACGGAGATGTAGATTAACTAAATAGAATTTGGAGTTGTTCAAATTTTGTCTTATATTTGTTTAATAAATTAAATTATAATAATATGAAACAGTTTAAAAAAGACTTAAAAAAAATTATCAAATCAATGTTTAACACCACGTACGAAAGATTAAAACTATTAGTCTTATTACTTATGACCATTGGTTCATTGGGTGTTGGAATATACATCATAGGAACAACAATAGGAAGTTGTGGTTGGAATATACTCTATTTCTTATTGGGTTGTGTAGGTGTGTGGTTCGGTATTGGTATGATAGATATGTTTAAAGATTCATTTAAAAACTAACAAATTAAAATTTTAAAATTATGGGAAGGTATTATTCAGGCGACATAGACGGAAAGTTTTGGTTCGCAGTTCAAAGTTCAGATTGTGCAGATAGATTTGGTTCAACGGGTTCGACACCAAACTATTTAGATTATTGGTTTGACGAAAGTCACTTAGATTGTATTAAGAAAGAATTAAGTGAGATAGAAAAAAACTTAGGAGAAAACTTAGAGTTGCTCGAAGAGTTTTTTAAAACCAACAATGGTTACAACGAACAGATGATTAAAGATTTCTACAAAGAAAAAGGTAAAACGATAGGAGACGGAGACCTTAAGCATTTAATCGAAGAGTACGCAGACTATGAGTTTGGTAAGAAAATCAGAGATTGTGTTAAGGAAACCGGAGAATGTAGTTTTACGGCAGAATTTTAGTGTGTCTTTAAAGACACGAAAAGAGGGGACTTTTGTCCCCTTTTTTTATGCTCAAAAATAAATAAACACTCACTTGCTTTTAATCTAATTTTATACTATCTTTATACTAAAATTAAATCAAATAAAATGCAAGATAGAATTAAATTAACAATAAGTAGATTAGAAAAATCTAAAAACCCCTCGGCTTTTTATATTGAAAAGTTGAAGGAATTACTTCAGAGTCCAACCAAAGAAAAGTGGGTAAACACCGGACAGTATCACAATGCAAAAATTTTCAAACGAAACTATCCAGAGTTTGACATACCTAAAGGAGTTAAGCAGGTAATGTTTTATGCAGGAGATTATATCGTGTGTTTACACAACGATACTTTCGTATGGAATGGTTGCGAGTTCAAAGACCTAAGTGATATTGAAAATTGTATTTGGAATAAAGAAAGTAAAAACTATGAGTAAAGAAAAAATACAACAAGTAAGCAGAAAGGTTTATGAGATGTTAGCATCTAAGAATGATGCGTATGGAGATTCGGCACTGAGTCCTATAAATATATTTAGTAAAGGAAACGCAAGTGAATCCTTGTGTGCAAGAATAGACGACAAATTAGCGAGAATAAAAAATCGTGGGTTGTCAGATGAAACCGAAGATACACTCTTTGATTTATGTGGATACCTTATATTATTAATAATAGCAAAAGAAAACGAAAATGAAAAAAGAGATATTTAATCAGTATGTAAAAAACGTTGCTCAAGCTTTTGAAGTTCAGGCATCAGACATTTTTACTAAAACAAAAGAAAGAACAAAAGTTGACGCAAGACACCTTTTATACTACCTGTGTAAAAAAAGACCTATGCGAATAACATACATTCAAAAGTACATGGAGGACAGAGGATATAAAATAAATCACTCTTCTATTATACACGGCATTACACAAGTAGAAAATAGAATAGAACAAGACCAAGATTACTTAACACTTATAGACAGAATTGCTAATCAAGATGTATAGTATCGACCAAGTATTTCAACAAGCATTAATAGACAGAGAAAGTGCATTACTTAATAGTAGCTTATACCAAGCAAGACTATTGCGTGGTATAAAAATAGTTAGGGACAATGAAACTTTAGAGATTGAGATATTTAATACCACAATAGGTGGAGATTTTTATAAAGAAATAACTCCAGAACAATATAAACTTTTTTTAGATAATGGTTGGAAAGTTGGGGTTTATGTTATATCTTTGTCTAACTATCGTAGAAAACTTGTTAAGATTGAACAGAGTATTAAAGACGAGTTAAGCAATAGAAAAAACGCAAAGAGTATTAAAATGGCTAAGCAACGTAGACTAACCATTCTTAAAAACTTTAGCGAAGTGTCAAACAAATTAAAAGAATTACAAAATGAGTAAATCAAAAAATTATTACAAAGAACTATCAGAACTACCTATTAAAAGATTAGTAGAAAAAAAAGGTGGGTTAGATTATTTATCGTGGTCTAACGCATGGGATATGTTAAAGAAAGTATATCCTAACGCACAAAGAAAAGTTTATGAATGTGAGTCTACCGGACTTAATTATTTTTCAGACGGAATCAGTGCTTACGTAAAGGTGGGTATAATAGTAAATGATATAGAGCATATTGATTACCTGCCGGTTATGGACTTTAGAAACAAATCTATACCTATGGCTAAAATGACATCATTTGATGTTAGCAAAACTATTCAAAGAGCAACGGCAAAGGCTATTGCAATGCACGGGTTAGGTCTTTCACTTTGGACAGGAGAAGATGTTCCCTCTCAACCCAAACCAAGTTTAGAAAACAAACAAATTACTTTAGATATTGGAAGTGATTCGTGGGGTAAAGCATTAAAATATGTTGTTGCAAATAAGCATTTGGGCATTGAAAAACTTGTAGCTATGTTATCTAAAAAATACAAAGTAACAAGTGTGGTAAAAAAAGAGATTGAGAAAACTATTAACATGAATACTTTACAACCTAAATAATTATGGAAAATATATTAACAATAATTTTAGTGGGAGTTGCATTTGGTATGGGTGTCTTAGCCGGTATGTATATAGTAACTCAAATGTCTAAATGGATAACTAAACAAATAAAAAAGAAATAGCTATGTGTTGGAATACAGAACCTTATCAAGAGTTAGTAGATAAAAAAGAGTGCTTATATTGTGGGGAAGAATCTAACAATGATTTTTGTTCAAAGGGTTGCAGTAAAGCTTACTTTAATGATTAATAATAACAAAGGGGGGATAGTAATGAGTAACATAATTATGTCGTCTCCGTTACTCACCCATGAAGGGACTTTGTGTACTTTTCCCCTTTTTGTTTTAACTTAAAAAACTATGATTAAAAAAATAAATATTAAAGACTTAGCCTATTTATTAGCAAGAAAAAAAGTAGAAAAAAAATTTAAGAAAAGTGGATACTCCCCATACAAACATTGCATTGAAGAGTATGTCGGTCAATCTTTTACTAAAGAAGCCCAGAAGATATTCGATAAAGAGTATGCAGATTATTTAGAAACAATCAATAAAGCAAATTAAAATGTCAAACGAAATATTAGAACTGTTAAAAGATGATGAGCAGTATTACAGTGGGGTGGGTAAAGAATACTTATCTAATTCAGATATTGGAACACTATTAAAAAACCCAAGAGAATTTGGTGCTGATAGACCGGACAACATAAACTTTATGAAGGGTCGCTTGTTTCATCAATTAATTTTAGAACCAAACAAGGTCAAGAATATAAATTGTATTGATGTTAGTTCTCGTAATACAAAAGCATACAAAGAATATAGTAACGGAAGTATTGTGTTATTACAAAAAGAAGTAGACGAAATTATAAAGCTAACCAAAGTTATGTTGGGTAATGTAGATTTCTTTGATATGATAAGAGAAAAGAATAATCAATACGAAGTACCTATGATAAAAGAAATAAAAGGGGTAATGTGGAAAGGTAAAGCAGATATTGTAAACGAGCATGTGCTTATAGATTTAAAAACTACAAGCGACATATCTAAATTTAAATGGTCGGCAAGAGATTATAATTATGATAGTCAAGCTTACATATACGAACAACTTTTTGGTAAACCTTTATTCTTTTTGGTGGTTGACAAACAAACTCAAGCTTTGGGAATGTTTGAACCAACTCCAGAGTTTTTAGAAAAAGGAGAAAGAAAAGTAGAACAAGCAATAAGTGTATACAATCAATTCTTCAGTAAAGACGCAGAAGAAGATATAGAAACTTATTACATTAACGAACAATTAAATTAATTATTAACTAAATTTTATAAACATGTCAGAAAAAGAAAAAATTTTCGCAGATGGTTTCTCTTTTAAAACGAGAGAAAATCAACCCGACTTTGTAGTCGGTAGAATGTCAATCAAAGTAGAAGACGCTTTAGCGTTTTTGAAAGAACGTTCAAGTAATGGTTGGGTAAACCTAAATATCAATAGAGCAAGAAGTGGTAATTATTATTGCGAACTTGATACATGGAAACCTACAAACAACACAACAAGTGCCCCCGTAGAGGAGGTTAAAGAAGATTTACCCTTCTAATTTTGATGTGTGAACTTGAGAAGGTCTGTCATATTCCTTCTCAGGGGGGAGGTATCCATAAGCCTCCCCCTTTTTTTGTGCCGAAATGTCAAAACACAATACTAATAATATATATTAATGAAAATTTATTTTATAATTTATTTTATTTTTTTTAAATTCAGTTTAAAATCGACATTATCGACACTAACATTGATAATCAGAGACTTACGTCAAACAAAACGACACTAAAAACGACATAGCAATGACACAAAACATCACTATATTTAAAAACATAAGAGAAACAGCTACACCCTTTTATAGAGAGGTATCAGTTGTGTTAGATAGAATACAAGAAGGTTCATCAAAAGAACTTGTAAAAAAAATTAGATTAGAAAAAGATAAATCAACTCGTAACGAGCTGAAAAAAGATTTACCGGCTATATGTTTTTCAGGAAAGTTTAATAAAAGAAATGATAATTCAATAGTAGAACACAGTGGAATTATATGTTTAGATTTTGATGGATATAAAAAACAGAAAGATTTATTATCAGACAAAGAGCAGATAAGTAAAAACAAACATGTGTATTCTGTTTTTATTAGTCCTTCTGGTAATGGCTTGAAAGTTTTAATTAAGATACCACAAGACGCAGATAATCACGTGCATTACTTTAATTCTTTAGAAAAGCATTTCTCTTCGCCTTACTTTGATAAGACTTGTAAAAATCTTAGCAGGGTGTGCTATGAAAGTTACGACCCATTAATATATATAAATGAAAACTCTTCGGTATGGGATGTAATAGAAGACATTGAATACACAGAAGTAAATGTTCATAGAGACCCACCAACTATTCCTATCACAGATGAAAATAAAATTGTAGACATATTAATAAAGTGGTGGCAGAAAAAATACCCAATGGTAGAAGGACAAAGAAATCAGAATGTGTATGTTCTTGCTATGGCTTTCAATGATTATGGAATAAATAAATCGTTAGCATCATACGTACTTAATAATTATGCAACACAAGACTTTAATTTAAATGAGATACAAAGAACTATAGACAGTGCATATTCTCACTCTCAAAACTTTGGAACTAAATACTATGAAGATGAAGAGAGACTTAATATTATTAAATCTAAATTAAGAAGAGGGGTAACTAAAAAAGAAATCAGAAGTCAGTTAGAAGAAACAAGCTTAGATGATAAGACCATAGAAGCAGTGCTAAACAAAGTAGAAGAAGAAAACAAACTGAAACAATTTTGGACTAAGAATGATAAAGGAGTTATTAAGATAGTGCATATACTATTCAAACACTTTTTAGAAGACAACGGGTTTTACAAGTATTGTCCAGAAGGTAGTAAGAACTATGTCTTTGTAAGGGTAACCAATAACCTTATAGACCATACGTCCGAAAAAGAAATCAAAGACTTTATATTAGACCACTTAATACAATTAGATGATAGCTCTATATATAATTATTTTGCTGACCAAACAAGATTGTTTAGGGAAGAGTTCTTAACATTATTATCTACGATAGATATTTACTTTATAGCAGATACCAAAGACTATGCTTATTTATACTACAAAAATTGTGCAGTTCAAATAAGTAAGAATGAAATAAAAACAATAGACTATTTAGATTTAGGAGGTTATGTATGGAAAGACCATATTATAAATAGAAACTTTAATCTATGTGATTCTCAGGATTGTGATTATAAAAGGTTTGTTTACAATGTTTGTGGGCAGGATAAAGAAAGAACACTATCTATGGAGAGCACAATAGGGTATATGTTACACGGACATAAAAACTTATCTTATTGTCCCGCTATTATATTAAATGATGAGGTAATATCAGACAACCCAGAAGGTGGTACGGGTAAAGGAATCTTCATGAACGCATTAGCACAAATGAAAAAGGTGGTAACTATAGATGGTAAGTCTTTTGCTTTTGAAAGGTCATTCGCTTATCAGCTTGTATCAGCAGACACTCAGATATTAGTATTTGATGATGTAAAGAAACATTTTGATTTTGAAAGACTGTTCAGTGTGGTAACAGAAGGTTTGACCTTAGAAAAGAAAAATAAAGACGCGATTAAAATACCTTTTGCAAAGTCTCCTAAGATAGCTATAACTACTAACTATGCTATAAAAGGGGCGGGTAATTCTTTTGCTCGTAGAAAATGGGAATTGGAATTGCATCAACATTATAATAAATCATACACTCCCTTAGATGATTTTGGTAAGCTTTTGTTTGGTGATTGGGGAGATGAGGAATGGTGTCAGTTTGATAACTACATGATTGGTTGTTTGCAGAATTATCTAACATCAGGATTACATAAAAGTAAGTTTGTAAACCTTAAGGTTAGACAGTTATCGGCAGAAACTTCTCACGATTTTATAGAATGGTGTGGACTTATTAGGGGTTCTCAACCCAACCCTAAGCTTGTGGTAGATGTTAAAAATTATAAACATCAATTATACTTAGAGTTTATAGAAGAGTACCCTGACTATGCACCCAAGGCAAAAATGACAATCTCCAGGACTCGGTTTTATAAGTGGTTAGTATCTTATGCTTTATTTAGAGAGGGCATACAACCCGAAGAGGGTAGAGATTCAGCAGGAAGGTGGATAAGAATAAGAAGTAAAAAAGAATTAGAAGTCCAAACAAATATAGAGTTTTAAAATGAAATGGAACTTACACAGAGCAATGCTCAACTCTTACTACGTAATCATTAGGGGATATGACCCTTACTTAATTATAACAAAGGGTGGAGGGTTCTTTGCTCATGACCCCACGGGTGATTTAGATAAAGAAGAGGTTGAGGGTGTTCTAATATATTTTGAAGAAGAAGAAGACTATGCTAAGTGTCAAGAAATAAATGATTTTATAAAACAAAGATGGAGTTTAGAAAATACCAATCAGAAATAATAGACAAAGGGGTAGGTGTGATATTAAAGCACGGCTTTCTATATTTAGCTATGGAGGTTAGAACAGGTAAGACATTAACAAGTTTAGGTATAGCTCAAAGCTTGTTTGTAAACAATGTACTGTTCATAACTAAAAAGAAAGCTATACGTTCTATAGAAAGCGACTATCAAAAGTTATCTCCAAAATTTAAATTGGTAGTAATTAACTATGAGTCTCTTCATAAAGCACCGATAATTAAATGGGATATGGTTATTTGTGATGAGGCTCACAGTTTAGGGGCGTTTCCTAAACCAAATAAAAGAGCAAGGGCTGTAAAGGATATTATATTCAAAACACGTGCCAAAGTAATACTTTTGTCAGGTACTCCAACACCAGAGTCTTACAGTCAGTTATACCATCAAGTTTTTGGTATAATTAAAAACCCTTTTAATGATTGTGTAAACTTTTATAAGTTTGCTCACAAATACGTAAAGATAAAAGAAAGAAAAATAAATGGACTGTTTATAAGAGATTACTCTAATGGTACAGAACTCATTATAGATAAAATGAAACCATACACTATAAACTTTTCTCAACAAGAAGCAGGGTTCAAAACAAAAATATCTGAGCAGGTTTTATATGTAGACATGGATGATATAACTTACGAAGTAAGCAGTAAACTAAAAAGAGACCGAGTAGTAGAGGGGGAAGAAGAAATTATTTTAGCAGACACACCGGTAAAGCTAATGATGAAGTTACATCAGTTGTATTCAGGAACTATAAAATTTGAGAGTGGTAACAATATGGTTTTAGATTATAGCAAGGCGAACTTTATAAAAAATAACTTTAGTGGTAGAAAGATAGCGGTCTTTTATAAATTTAAAGCAGAGCTCGAGGCTTTGAAAATAATCTTTGGGGATGATATAACAACAGACCTAAGTGTCTTTAAAGAGACAAATAAAAACATAGCATTGCAAATAGTTAGTGGAAGAGAAGGTATATCTTTGAAAGAAGCAGAACACATAGTATATTACAATATAGACTTTAGTGCCACAAGTTATTGGCAGAGCCGTGATAGAATGACAACAAAAAACAGAATGAAAAATAGTGTTTATTGGGTGTTTTCTAAGGGGGGCATTGAAGATGATATATATAAAGCGGTTACTAAGAAGAAGGATTACACCGTAAAACATTTTAAAAAGGATTTACTATCTTTGTAGTTATGACTGAACAGCAGATACAATCTAAAAGAATCAAGCAGTTAGAGTCAGAAGGGTATTATGTTATCAAGCTAACAACTACAAATAAAAACGGAATACCCGATTTATTAGCAATACCAAAAGATAGTAAAGTTTTATTCGTTGAGGTTAAGAAGCCTGGGGGTAAGCTTTCTAAGTTACAGGAATATAGAATTAAAGAATTAAAAAAACATGGAATTCGAACCGAAATATATAGAGGATAAAGATATTAAGTGTAGATTTGACGACTACTTTATAGACGAGCTTATCACATTACCGTATGATGCGGCCATTGGAATTATGGATGCGGTTAAAAAAAACTCACACCTTTTGCCAGAGAAAAATGATTGGTCACAATTGGTAGCGGGTGTTATAAAAGGAAAGTCTCCTTTCTTTTTTGAATTAGAATACATAAAAGAAAAAGGACAAGACCCCATCTATTTGGATGTGTTAGAAATAAATTGTGACGATTATTTAGATTATATAAACTTAAATCAATATTTAAAATGAAATTAACTGCTGAAGCACAAAGTGCAAAACAAATGGTAGAAAGAAGATATAACGTAAAACTACTTACTCGTTGTAGAACGTCACCTTATATAAAAGCCAGGTGCATGTTTTCAAAGTTATTATTTAAAAAGGGATATGGTTGTTTTGCTATAAGTAAAATGCTAAACCTAACCCACGCTACTGTATTAAATTACTTCAATAACTTCAATTGGTTTTACAAAACAGATAAAGAATTTGCTGAAAGTTATGAACAATTTTATGAACAAATGCGTAATTCCTCTATAGTTTATACCGAAATGAACGAGTTTGAGTTAAAAAAAGAACTACTTTTATTACAATCAGAGATAAAAAACCTATATTTACGCAACCGGGAGCTAGAAAACCAAAATAAAAAACTCAAAGAAAGCAAGGTTATGTATATAGAAAGTAGAATGTAATAAATTTATAATGTCTAAAAAACCAAATGCAGTCGAAAGAAATAGACTAACTTACATTAATAATTTAATGGAGGAGGTCAACTCTGCTACTGTCCAGGTTTATGAACATTTCGTAGATAAAGAATATACTGAAGCAAAGCACGCTACTTACAATTTAATTAAAAGACTTAAAGAAGTCATTCAATCCTTAGAAGATGAAGTTTAACTCAGATTTTCGTCCTCGTTTGAAGGGCAACAAAAAAAAAGCTTTTGATTATTTCACCAAAGATGAAAGAAGAATATTAGTGATAGGAGATATACATGCTCCTTTTGTTTTAAATGGATACCTGGAGTTTTGTCAAGAGGCTTATGCTAATCACAATTGTAATCAAGTAATTTTTATAGGGGACATTTTAGATAACCACTATAGTTCTTTCCATCAGACCGACCCGAATGGTATGGGAGGGGGTCAAGAGCTTGAGCACGCTATCACCATAGTTCAAGAGTGGTACAAAGCTTTTCCTGTGGCTGATGTGCTTATCGGTAACCATGACCGCATCATAATGAGGAAGGCTGTAGATTCAGATGTACCTAAACAATGGATTAAAAGTTATAACGAAGTTTTGGGAGTTGATTGGAATTGGACTGAAAGAATAGTATATGATGGTGTTCAATATGTTCATGGAGAAGGAGGTACTGCGCGTACAAAAGCAAAGAACGATATGATGTCAACCGTACAGGGTCATATACACACCCAATGTTACACGGAGTGGTTAGTGGGTAGAAACTTTAGAGTGTTTGGTATGCAGGTGGGATGTGGGATTGACGCAAAGTCTTATGCAGCAGCTTACGCAAAACATTTTAAAAGACAAGCCATCGGTTGTGGGGTGGTGTTGGGTGGACACACCGCTATAAATTGCCTAATGAAGCTATGAGATTTGAAACACAAGAAGATTTGTCGCGAGAAACAAAAGCGATAGAAAGATTTGTTAGACTGTTCAAAGGGACATACAAAAAGCTAGGGCCTAATGATATTGATTTCCGCGTATTTGATAAAGACAAGAAAATTATAGCTTATGTGGAAGTAAAAGGTAAAAGCAGTTGGATAAAAAACGCTTTTCCTTTATACGTGGCCGCGAGAAAACTTGTAAAGCTTTGTGATAAAAGACTTAACCCTGTAGTTATGTGGGCTTGTAATGATGGTATCATATACGGAAAAGTACCAGAGCTTGTAGGTGAAATGAGATGGGGCGGAAGAAAAGATGTGCGAGACGAAAGTGTAAATGACCAAGAGCTCATGGTGTATTTTGAATCTCAAAAAAACTTTAAGTATCTAAAGTATTAGGAGTTTATTTTCTTTTAACTCCACCTCTTCTGCCGGTGCTCTTTCTACTACCACCACCTGTACTTCTGCTTTTTTTTCTACTTGCGTTTGGTCGATAAGAAGGACTGACACCTATAACATCATAGAAAGCTTCTTCACTAACTTCTCCTTGTTGAATTAATGTTCTAATAGGAAAATTAATATCTACACCGTCACCCTCTACACTTAACTGAAAGAATGGGTCAAATTGAAACCCTACCGCAAGCTCCGCTAAACTTTCTATTGTTTTAGCTCCCTTTTGTAGGGTGGATAAATCATCATTGGTCATAAACTTAAGGGTTTGGGTCATTACTCTGTTTAATGGGTTTACACCCTCTTGTACTTGTCTTGGGTTTTTCCCATCTATTTTATCAACAGCAAACTCTAGCGTGCCTCCTATAAGGGGTATTTGAGTAATAAGATTCATTCCCTTCATTGCTTTGCTCATTTGTTCTAAAACCTCTTCTTTGTCTTCATCTTCCCCTTTGGTGTATTTAAATATGTTGGCCATAGCTACAAACAAAACGTTTGCTACACCCAAGTTTAAAACTAAAGCTCTAATAGCATTAGAATCAACAGTACCTTTAGATGCCGCTCTATAAATATTAGTCATGCCCATATACACCTTGTTCATTTGTAGAAATAGGGTGCTACCAAACATAGTAAAAAATCTATTTGCAAAACCTGTTTTCATTTGTAATGGAATTTTTTCTGTTCCACCCCTTGTTTGCTGTGTTAATTCATAGTTTTCAAAAATTTCTGCTGCTACATCAGGGTCTACTCCTGCTCGTATATCAGCATTATAATTAGCCATATAACCCATAATACCCATAACATCACCTAACATGGTTGGAGAGCCCATAGCGGTTTTAAAAGCTCTTAAAAAGTCTCCCATACGTGTTTCCTTTTGACTAACACTACGGTCTACCGGACTACCAGACACTAAACCATACAGGTCTCCCTCTAAACCCTTTTGAACCCTGTCTCTGAACACGGGGCTTAATTTATAGGCTTTTTGCAATTGCTTAGGAAGCGTTAGCATTATATAACCCATGTCTGCCATAAAGGCAAGCAACTCAACAGGAGTAAGGGCCAAATCTAAAAGTTTAGTAGCACGGCTTTGTTTTTCTATTGGGGTTCTACTTCTAATAAATTTATAATCTTCGAAAGCGTTAAAAAAAGATGAGGCTTGTTTAGGTATCTGCATCAACCTAAAGGCTAGAGCATAAGAAGTAAATTTGGTTTGTAGTTTTTCAAGAAAAGTCATTTGTCCGTCACTAATTGAGTCAGGATTAACGGCAAAGTTTATAGCTTGTTTTATACCTCTACCCAAACCGCTTGCGTCTAATAAAACTTTTACTGCCGGTGTGTTAATAATAGCCGTTAAGTCTTTAACCCCTAACGCATAAGCCTTATAGTGCTCCATGCTGTTGACGTGATTTGTTAGAGTATCTAAAAAACCAACCCCTATTTTAACCTCACCTGTCTTATTGTTTCTTTCTTTTAGAGCCGAGTGTGTTTCGTCTGTAAATATGTTGCTAAAATTACCCTTTATTAAAAGCTCTTCACTAGCTGATTTTCTCTCAAGTGTTTGGGTTGGAAAATAATTTTCTACATAATCTAAACTAATATCATTAGATTCCTTGTAAACCTTATTAACGCTATCAAAGTATTCGGTGCTTAAAAACTCAACTATCTTGTCAGCAAACTCTATGGTTTGAGGACCTAGTATTTTTTTTATTTCATCTATTTTTTCGGGAGTAAAACCTTGCCTCTCAAGCTTAGCCCTTTGAACATCATTTTTACTTAAAGCATATATACGTAACAATTCGTCACCACTAAGCCGTAGAGTTTTCCCTTTTACATTTAAATCTATAATTCCAATGTAAAGCTTTTTCCTTATTTCTTTGTATCCTTTTGTTATACCAGGGATAGAGTTAGCTATTTCATCAAATTTTTTATTTACCTTTTCAATTCCCAACAATTGATTTCTACGCATCTTTCTAAGTGGTTTGTAAATGTTGTTGTTGAAAAAGTTTTTACCTTCCAAGCTTCTGTCTAATATTTCAGTTAGCGTACCTAAGTGTGCAAGATATGTTTTAAAAAAGTCTCTTATACCTATAATGCTATCAAATTTTAAATTCAACTTTTTAAGGTATTCTTTTAAGTTTTTGTATAGTTTTTTATCTTTAAATATTTGGTTAATACTAGCCCTGTCTTGGTTTAACTCATTTTGATTTTTAGGAATCTTATTACCGTCTTTGTCAGTTGTAAATAACTCTGGATATGTTTCTTCTATTTGTTTTGTTGCTTGCTCACTTAATCTCTCTTGTTTAGTAGCTCTCTCTAATCTTTTTAGTTGTAGTCTTCCAATAGATTCTGCCCTAGCTTCCTCTAATATTTTTAACTTAGCTTGTACTTCTTCCATACTCGCTGACATTATATCACCTACAGTGTCAAAAGCTTTTATTTTATTAAGCATAGCTTGCTCTCTATCAGTCAGGGTTTCAGGATTGTTTAGGGCTTTTGATATTAACTCAGACTCAGTTATTTGAAGTTGGTTAAAAATAGTTTCAGGACTTATGTCGTTTTTAATTTTTTGAATCTCCGCATTTCTAGTATCACTATCTGAAATTAGGGCAACTTTTAATATATTATTTACTTGCTTGAAAAAGTCACGACCTATTGCATCCAAACCTTTACTAACCTTTCTACCTCCCGGTGTAACCGCAGCAGCAGCCTTTTTCCTTACCAACTTTTTAATTTTTTCTATTAGTTGATTTTTGATTTTAGATTTTTGTTTATCAATAATCTTCATTACCTCCTCTGTTTTAGCCACGTAATTTTGAGGGGTGAGGTCTGTTATTCTTTTTAATAATGAGTTTATCTGAGTTTGACTATAAGTTTCAGACTTAGGTAAAACTTTTCTAATAAGAGTACGCAATTGGTTTTGTAGACTCTTTATATCTTTTACTGCTAGTTTTTTATTCTTTATAATGTTTTTAATAGCACTTATTTCCTTTTGAATAGTTGGGTTAGATGTTATCCTTAAACTATTATCTAAGGCTACCTGCATAGCCATTTGAGTGTCTTTATTTTGTTTTTGATATAACTCACTTTCTTTTAATAATCTTTGCGCTTCTGCTCTTACGTCAGCATAGGTTCTAACTCTTCTTGCTCTTCTTTTACCTTCTGAAGTGGTGTAAGCAAATTTGTTGAGCTTGTTTTTTATCTCATTAAATAATCTAAAACCTTCTATAGCCCCACCGTCTATGTTTGTAAATTCAGTTGGTAATGTAACGTTTTCATCTACTTGTATTCTAAGAGCTTCATTTATATCTCTAGCCTTAAACCCTCTTGATTGCAAAACACTCTTAATAGATGCGTCTGATATGCCTTGTTGTCTTCCCTTATTAACTATATCAATAATAGAATCTGTAGAACTAAACATAACATCAGGATTCTTTAATTGTATAAGTTGCTTATCAGTAAGCTTTATTTCTTTACCAGAAAATATATCTGCTAAAGCTGTTCCTAAAAACGTGTCGAGTGTCATGTTCTCAATATCGCTTACAGTTAAATCTTTGGACATCTTAAATTGAGACTTGATGTAAGTCCACATTCCTTGCAACCAATTTTTAAATTTAGAAATTAAACTAGCACTTGCAATATCTTCTCCCTTGTTAGCTATAAGTATAGCCATAGTTTCATTTACAGCACGCTTTACATCACCATTAAATTTACGTAGTTGTTTTTTGTAAAGCTGAGTCTGCATAACAAGCTCAGTACCCTTTTTGTAAATCTCTCTACCCTTTTCAGTAGTTTGTAGGTAATTTGTCCACACGTGTCCAAACTCGTGAATAGATGTATTAAAGAGTTCTGATTGACTATTATGTACTTCAGGGTTTATCCATATATCTCCATCCACGGTAACACCATAATAAGTGACACCATCTCTGGTATAGTTTCTAACATCTTGTCTATTTATTACATTGTTAAAAGCCTCTTGTGTTGAACTTATGTTTACTGAAGGAAAAGACTTATTCATAAAAGCCAACAGTTGTGTGTTGTTGTTTACAGGGTCACCCTCTGTAACTAAACCACTAATAACTTTCATAATCTCACTTGATGTTAAAGGGCCGTAAATATTATAAGCTTGATTGACAGCATCAACCAACATTTTTTCATCTTTAAAACTAAATTGAGTTTCACCCATAACCTGCCTTTCTTTGTTTCTTAATACTTGCATACTAGGGCTTTTTCGCATTGTGGGCTTTCTCCTTGTAGTTTTTCCTTTTTCTTCTAAAGCAGACCATGTTCTTTCTGCTCTTTCCGAAGTGTAGTTTTTATCAGACTTTAAAGGTTGGTTATATGTTTCTTGCACGTAATCATTAGCAGATTCATACATTTGTTGACCCAACCCTAAACCTTGTAGTTCCGGATGTATTTCTGAAATAGTAACCGTTCCATTTTCTTTGCTCATCTCAATTCCCTCTTTACCAGAAACCATTTCTAATCTACCAACCAACTGACCATCGGCATGTAAAAACACACGAGTTTTAAAAGGATTTACTTGATAGAAGTCTCTTTGCTCTTTGGTCATTTTACTCCCGTCCATTACCAAAAACTTAACCTCTGTTTCTTTGTTCTTTATTCGCTCAACTAAATCAGCATCCAATTCAAAAGATGGATTGTTGTTTTTAAATATACCGGTGGTAAACATCATACCACCACGGCTTCTTTCTGGAGATAGTTGATTAACTAAATTATTAAAAGCGTTTTGAATACCACCCTCCACCGGAGCTCTCTTCATTTTGGGAGTGTTAGATTTTTGTTGACTTTTAAACTCAACGAACTCTGCATTATCATCTATCTTTCCTTCTGTTTTAAACTCAACGTTTGTACCTCTATTTTCTCTTTTTATTCGAGCTATTTCTTTTCTATTTTCTCTCTTTGCTTCTTTAATGTCTTCTTTATAAGATTCAATTTCCGACTTAGCTTCTTCTCTTAATTCTATTTTATCGTCTCTTGTTAATCCTTTCTTAGCAAGGTCTTGTTTTAATTGTTGTTGGACTGAAGCGATTTCATTATTTAAATCCTCAATTTGACCATCAAGATTAGCATTTGCCTCATCAATTAATTGTTGATTATTTAAATTAGCCTGAGTTTGTGTGTCTTCCTGTAAGCTTTTTTCTAAATCAACAACCCCTTGCATATCACTTTCTATCTCTGCTAACCTGCTTTCGTTTTCTGTAGCTAACTGTTTTTGAAAAGGGGTTAGCTTTTTATTGTTCATGTTTTTATTAGCAATCTCTGCAAGTAAACTATCTAGCCTTTCATTCTCTAACTCGTTATTAGCATATCTATTTTTATCTGTACGCGTAGCTTTTGCCGGTGTTGGAATAGCCGGAGTTTCAGTTTCTACTTCAACCTCTTGCTCTTGGACTTGAGTAGTTTCGCTTTCAGGGGTAGTTTCTTGTTGGGTGTCTCTTGTTCCCATTGTTGCGCCATCTGTGGTTTGTTCGCCCACATCCACGCTCTCTGTTTTTGACTCTTGAATGGCATCGTCTAATATTTTTTTACGTTTATTATTTAATAAGTTTTTTACCTCGTTGTCGTTTGACACTACAGCATTTTCTAATTGACTATCGGTCATTTTATCTAAGTCTCTTACAAACTGAGCCTTGGTTCTCATTTTACCATCAATCATGTAAACTGCTTTTCTTGATGGTTGTGATTGAACATCTCTTAAGGCATTTACATTTATGCCGTCTTTAACAATATTACCACTGTTTACTATCTGTGCTAACTCAGCATCTATATCTGCTATGGTGTTAGTGTTGATTTGTTTTAAATTATTAGTTCTTGAAAGGTCAGACTTAGCACTTAATAATTCCATAACTCGACTCACCGTTTTGTTAGATGCGTTTTTGCCTAACATCTCTTTAGCGGTTCTTTTAAACCCAATGTTTTTTTGTATCTGTTGGTCTTGCTCTGCACTTATTTTATTTAAGTTTCTCATGTTAGTAGACCAATTAGATATTTGAGCATCACTAACTGATTGATTGGCCATAAAATCAAAATCAATAAGATTATTAGCGAGCTTGGTGTTGTTACGTGTAGCGGTCTCAACTAATAAATTTACTCCGGCACTTGACGCATTGTTACCTAAACCACCCCATGATTCTAAAAATATTTCTTTACCATCAATTTCTTGACCCGCATTAACTTGCGCTAACAATTCACCGAAACCTTCAGCAAGAGGGTCAAACACGGCACGTTCTGCTACTTGACCGGCCACCTTTCTTCCTGTACTTACAAAAGGTCCAGACAAGCTGCTAAACACACGACCTGCCAACCTTTTTGATATAAGGTCTACTAGTAGTATTGGAATACCTCTTTTAACACCTAGTTCTCCACCCTCTTTCCAAGCCTCCTTGTCAGACATAGCTTTTTTTACTTCTTCAGGATTTGTTAAATCATAGCCCTGCTTTTCAAACCCCTCTATCAATGAGTTAGTGTATTCTAAAATAAAAGAAGATAGGGACATACCTGTATTAAAACCCTTTTTTGCCCCAATCAAACCCCCTGGTATTGCTCCTGCACCACCTGTCGTTGCCGCTCCTATTCCTGCACCACCAAGTGCTCCTCCCACCGTAGTTAGAGGAACAATCCAAGAGCCGTAAGGTAATAGCTGTGTTAAACTTTCTGCCATTAAAGCTACACCATTAGCAACAGCCATAGGAGCGTTTAAACCACTCTCTCCTAATACATATTGTTTAGCTTCTCCATCTTTAGCTCTGTCAAATCGGTAAAGAAGTTTAGATTGTCGAGGGTCTCTTGAAGCCATTAGCTCAGCAAGTCTTTCTTGAACTTCTTCATCTGTTCCATCTATTAATCCAAGTTTCATTTTCAACAAAAGATTTCCCACCTTCCCTCTTTTCAAAGCGTTACCCAAAGAAATCTTGAAAGCCTTCATACCCGTTACATATTCCCTCATTAGGTTTTCATCATTTTTTCTACTGTAAAATGTTTTAGCTAATTCATATTTATAAGCAGAAAACTCTCTAGTCTTTTTTACTAATTCATTTTGATTCTGAAGAGCAAGTATTTGATTTACCTGCTGTTCGTTTTCAGGCACAATACTATCAAGCTGTTCTATTGGAACACCAAATGTTTGAAGGGAAAGAACTTCTAGTTGGTCTTTATAGTCTAAAGCTTCTTGATTTATTTTTGCTGCATTTTTTGCTTTTACCTCAAACGCATTTTGTAGTTGTAAATCTAATTTATCTCTTAAGTCTTCTCTTTCTGAAGACATTACTACGTCTCTTAAATCATCTCGTTGAGCCTCTAAAGACTTTATCTGATTCTCAATATCAGGGTCTAAATTACCTTCAAAAAAATATTCACCATAAAGTTTTTGTTCTTCCGGTGTTAAGTCACTAAGCTTTGTACCCTCATCTAATGATTTTAAAAAAGACACGTCATTACGAGCCTTTTCATAATTTTGAAACATTTCTTGTTCTGCAAAATAATCTAAACCATTTTCAGCATATATTTCTTGCGCTAATATTTCCGGAGCATCCACATGTTTCCAAGCTCCTTCAGCAAACTTTTTAGCCTCTTCTTCAGTATCAAAATAATATGCTTCATCTCTTGTTTTAGCAAACGCTAAAGCGTTTTCCCAATCGTTACCCTCAAACTCTTCCCACCTATCCGGAAAACTACTTTGTATCTCAGGGTTTGCAGGAAACAACATTGGAAAAGCCACAAACCTACCATCTTCTTCTGCATAAGACATTAAATGAGTAGATACCGAACCATCTCTATTTTGTCTACCCACCTTTCTGCTACGTTGAGCTTTGACCGCTTTAGTTATAAAATCATCTACTTGAACCTCTCTTTCTTCGGGTGATGTAGAATACTTTACAATAAACTCTTTTAAAGATTTAGAAGACTCGGGGTCGTTAGTATTTACACTAACCTCTATTGAGTTCAGCCCGTCTAAAGTTCTAACTAAAACTTTATTACCTAAGCCTGTTGGTTCAAAAACAAAACCATACTTTGAAAACTTAGTAGTTAGATAATCAACTACTTCTCCTTCCTTTTGTTCGGTAAGTGAATCGTCTATTGTTACTATATCTTTTTGAAAAGGTATGTTTTCAAACAATAAATTGTTTTTTGCTGATTTCTTTTTTTCTCTTTCTATTTCAAGTTCTATTTGTCTTTCTTTCTCATATCTAAGTCTATCTTCTTCTGCTTGCTTATCTAGCTTTTCTTGAAACTGTTGTCTTGTTACTACAGAACCATCTTCTTCTTCAACTAATTCGTCTTTAGGTAGTTCAGGAATTTGAGCTGATATTTGGTCACTTCGTGCAGGTTCAGGAGACATGTCAATCTGCTCCTTTTCATATTCTGTTAAATCTAAGTTTTTTAAATACTGTGAATAATCAGGTAAAGGTTTTTTATCTTCTGACGAATCCGAAGAACCATCCTCTGTAGGAGATTCCGTAATAGTGAGGTCGAGGTTTTTTTTTTCAGGTAAGGCTTTGTTGCCAATCAAAACAGAAAATTCTTCTAGGCTGTCCGTATAGCCTTCTTCCTTGGCTATTTCGTAGGATATTTTTAAAGCATCCAAGTCAGTAGCCAAAAGGTTAATAAAGTCTGACTTACTTTTTCTATACCCTTCTTCTATTGCTAAGTTATAGGCTAAATCTAAAGCATCTTCATTCATGACTTAATTATTTGTTATAGTTCTTAAACCTATCTTTTTTATTTGTTCCGCCTCCGCCATCACCGCTTGCTCCTCTAAAAACACCATCACCACCATTCCATTGTTCTGCAGCGTCTATAATACCTAGTTGCATAAATAACCCTGCATTATTAAACTTCTCCCAATCTCCTTCTTGGAACATAGATATATAATCACTTGGTCTAATCTTTTTCCCATCAGCCTTAGCTGCACTATTAAATAAGTCTTCTATGAGTTTGTTAAACAAATCCACATTAGCTTTGTCTTTATTTTCATCTGCATTTGTAGGTATAGTAATTGGTGCAGTCATAATCTCAGGGTAGAATATAGTTATTGAACCATCATCTCCATCGCCACCATTTAAAGTTACTTTTTTACCATCGTCATTGGTATAAGTTATATCACTAATATTTTGTGTAATAGAACCGTCATTAGAATATGATTCAGTAGTTAAAAAGCCTAATATTTCTTTTGCATTTTTAGCAAACATATCAGCATTTTTTGTAGAGCTAAATGCTAAATTCTTATATTCTAACAGAAAGTCACTTGGTCTTTCGATTTTATTATTTGCATCTTTTCTTTCAGACATATTAAAATCAGCTTGGTCTTTTTTTATCGTAAGGGTATAGTCTCCTACACCATCACCTTTTTGCATGTCTTTATACAGACCTGAGTTAGCAATAGCTTTATTTAGATTGTCTATATCTCTTCCTCCATCAACATGAGTTATAATAGCTTCTATAAACTCGGCAGGGTTGTCTCCTCTTGGTATTGGAGGTACTTCTATAAGATTCCCGTCACTATCTTTTTTAGTTATAAGAACATCATCACCCACAACTCTAATACTAAAAATATCCTCATTATCCCCTCCAATAGTAGAAAGAATTTGTGTAACATCTTCATCGTCACCTGTCCATAATCTTGCTAGGTTTCTTACATAGTTTTCTGCTCCTTTTTTAGAATCAGACCTGTCAAATTCAGTACTAGTTAGAGCTCTGTCTTGAGCCCCTACTTTAATTTTTCTGTCTAACTGACCCAATATTTGTGTCTCAAGCATGTCTTGTATAACCTTATATTGTTTCTTTCCATTTTCAGTAGAAAAGTCAGGAACTAACAAACCGCTGTTCATTCTTTCAGGGTCATTTACCAATAGTATTTTATTTTCGTCTCCTGCCGCCTCATTAGGGTCCATGGTAAATTCATATTCTTCACCGGTATTAGGATTAAACTTTATATAGTCCATTAATATACTACCATTATCAACGTCATTTGTCATGCTACTATTAATCCAATTTTTTAGTGCTTCTTTAAACATAGGATTTTCTCTAGCATCGGTTATTGTTATCGGCCTTCCAAATTCTTTTTCTAACTTATCATAAGATGTAGATAGCTGATTTTCTATTTCATCTAACCTGCCCTCTAAATCATACTTGTCTATTCTTTGCTTAACTCTGTTTCTTAACTGCTGAACTTCTGCAAAATCATTTTGGTCTTGACTTATACCACCCGTTAACTGCCCTTCTTCATCCTTTGCTCTTTTACCCAAAACAACTCTAAAGTTAGTAGGGTTAATATATAGAGCATGGTTTTCTAATTTACCCAAAGACTCTGCTTGCATCATTTGAAACTGTTCTTGTGCTGCAGAGCAGTCAATTACCTTTCCGTCAGGACCGGGTTTACCACAATTTTGCATACGAGCCATAGCCTCATCATAATCTTTATTCCATTCTTCCATAATGGCAAACGTTTGATTTGTGCCATCTTTTAAATTTTGAACTGCAACTGTATAATCTTTTAGGGATATATTACCACTTTTTAAATTCCTATCTAACATAAGCATGGCCTGCTTAGCATTGTCCGCATATTCAAGCAAAGTATCGTTTCTACCGGCATGATTACCTAAAGGAGCATTGTCAAGGGTGGTTTGAATTGCTTCAGATTCTTCTTTTATTTTATTTCTCTGAAGTTCTTTTTCGGTCTGAACCGCCTGCATTGTTGTGTCAAGCTTGTTGCTTATAGCACTCCAATCTAAACTTTCTACAGCTTTACCTCTTGCGTAGCCCGTTGGCGCATTTCCTGATACATCTATTTTTCTTACAGCCATATTTAATAATTACATGTTAAAATTTAGTAGATAAGGATTGGTGTTCTGCTGCTGATTATATTGACTCAATGATGTTGGCATTGTAGGTTGCATACTTTGTATTTGTTGATTAGCCATCTGAACACTAGAAGGATTAAGCGACATCATACTAGTCGGAGGAGTAATATTACTTCTATAATTACCTTGAAAGTTTAACCCTGACAAATCAGTAGTGGCTTGGTCTGCTTTGCTAAATAGTGGAGTAAACTCTGAAGCTGCCATACCACCAAGTTTGATGGTGCTATCTATCCCTTGCTGTATCATTTTAGTACGAGTCGCTGCCGCATCTGCCGCTCTTTCTACATTACCTTGGTATTGACCTAAATCTAAAGCAACTTTAGCGTCTCTCAAAGCCATTTCTTCTTCTACCGTAGCTCTCTCTAATTCTTGCAGAGCACCAATTTGTTGATTTTGAATGTTTTGCTCTTGTGCTTGCTGAGCCTGTAAAACCTTTCCCGCAGTAGCCGCACCACCTCTTTCATCACCCTCTACCGCTTGTTGCATTTGTGCTGTAGAAGCCACAAGGTTTTGTTCTCTTGCTCTTTCATAAGGCTCCATAGATAAACTTAGCTCTTCCATGTAATTAGTTTCAAGCTTTTTACGAGCATCTTTCATAAATTTAGCCGCATCTCTTTCAGCTTTTGCTTGTATCTTTTTTTGTTTATTAGCTTGAATAAAACTACTCCCTGCACTTACGGCCGCACCTGCCGCCATTACTATTGTTGTTGCTGCTGCCATATTAATATACTTTTATCATTTCTTGACTATATTGGTCTCCCGCATTATAACCAAGTTTTTCATAGGTTTTTATTAGTTTCTTATGCCTTAACAAAGCATAGCTATACTTTTTATTTTGTTTTTTACAAATCTCTCCTAACGTTAAAATTAAAAGGTCTAAAGCCTCTTCTCTTTGAGGTATCTTACGGTATTCTTTGTTTGATATAATCCAATCTACCCAACCCACTTTAGAGTTTGTATTATAAACAAAACCTGCACAAACAGGTATATCTTTGTCCCAAACCATTACTCCCCCCGTCCCATTCTCAGGTAAAAAATCTCTTTGCGGAGGAGTCCACTTCCATTGTTTCCACCAAGGAACTAATATATTATCATAGTCCTCTGTTTTGAGTGGTGTTAAATTTAATTCCATTTCACTACAAAGATAATAAAAAATAAAGATAAGTTTTATTATGGGTTGCTTTTCATTACCTCTGAGCCTATAGAAAATAATTCTACCGCACTAGAAGTAGTAATTGATAATGTTATTTCTGCATAGTCTCCTAACAAACCATAAGATTCAACTTGTGTGTTTTTTACAAGAGTCAACATATTAATTAAATCCGCCCCAACTATACTAGAGGCCGGAGAAGAAGTACCGGGTGAAATATCAACTTCTATCATAGGTTGACCTACAAAAGGTGAATCAGGTGGAACGGGAGGTGTAGCAGAGTAATCATTATTTACACCTATAGCTGTTATAACTCCTGTCCAAAATGAAAAAGATATATTACCCGCTACAATGTTAGATGTAATAGTAAGGTCTCCTACTGCTGCTAAGGGTGATATTTCAAAACCTAAAGGAAAATTTATTCGGTAATTAGTACCCCCTAAAGATTCAACATTTCCTATTGGAAAAGTACCTATACCCGACACTCCCCTTGAATTTATAGCATCACCACCTAACAAGGTCGGAATGGTACTTAAACCAACGTTAGAGTTGGTAACATTGGGGTTATATATATAACTATACATGTGACCTTCTTTGCTTGACACCCACTCTTGGTCACCATTTATTGTTTCATTAAAATTAGTAGTATGAGGAGTTGATTCAAGATTAGAAACGATAGATGTACCCCAACCCACCCCGGTAGTACCTATTAAGTTTATAGATTTAAAAACTTTAGTTTCTAAACTAGACTCATTTAATACTGTAGTTACACTACTTGCAAACTGTTGACCATAAAAATTAGCACGCAAAGGGTTTGTGTTATGCCTATACAAATCACCACCCTTAAAAGTATATAAATAATTATTACTGCCCTGTATCCATTCGGGAACAAAGCTATAAAAAGAAGGCCACCCTTTTACTCCTTCGCTATATGTTAATGTGTATGTTGCCATAGTTTATTTTTTATTCATCTTCACATCTTACTATTCTAGTTATTATTCCATGATTATCAATTTGTATCAAAGCAGTAGAAGATTCAGTGTCATAGTTCAAATCCACCTGATTACTAGTTCCAGGGAAAGTAAGGTCTATAGTTTTGTATTGATTTCCGTTTGTTATGTTCCCCGGATTTAAACCTAAAACTAAACTTACTTTGTACCATTGATATTTATTTGTACCACCCGTAGGATTAACCCCTGCCACTGCACCTTCATTCCACCTAAATTCTGAATTAGTTGGGTTTGGATTCATATAAGCAAAAGAATTAATTGCTAAAACATTATTTCCATAATTAGATTGCACATAAGCACCTATACCGCCTTCATATATAGAAACGCTTTCTGCCGCATTAAAAGTACTTACCATCCATAAAGTGTTTTGATAATTAATAGTAGTCCCCGTACAACTAGGTGTTAAAGCACCATCGTTTGTTTCTAATAATAACTGACTCATATTAAAACCTTGAGGTGTTTGTGGGCATACAATAGTAAATTCAAAACCTGTGTTATTATAACCACCTGCAAAATTTACCTCTACCTGTTGATTAAAAGATTGAGTTTTACATACAGGAATACAAAAAGTACCTATTCGCAAGTCACAAGCTGCTACACCTGTGTTAGCTTGAACAACACCCGCTCCATCTAATCCCATAACAGCCATTTCGGTTACAGTATCATCACCCCTACCACTACTAGCATTGTAATTACTTATTTCTATTTGCTGTGAAGAACCGGTAGGTAAAAACTGTGCTGTTGCATCATCCCATTCTTGAACATCAAAAACAGTAGAATCAGGTGACGCAGCATTATTAGAAATCGGAGGGGCAGGATAAGTGCCTATATTCCAACTACTAGATATACAACCCGGACTACCACTACCGGTCAAACCCGCAAAATTAGTTGTATAATTACCCATAGTACCCACAAAAACTAAATTGTCATACACATTAGTGCTACCACTTGTATTATTATTAGCTGCATATCCATTAAACTGCGCTACACCTTCTGCTATTATCTGTCCTTCAAACTTACACGCTATAGCATCAGGTTGGTTATCGGGGTCTATAGTTACTAAACACACCCCTTGACCTACACCAAGGTCCGCATTTACTTTGTAAAGATTTGTAATCTGTGGGTCTACATTATAAACCGTACCACAAACAATAGTTGCAGGCTCACAAGTAGGGCAATTTAAACCCGGTCCTAAAGAGCATACACCTCCTGCTGCATTAGTTAAGTATCTAACAGTAACACCGTTTGAATAATATCCTTGTGGAGCACATGTAGTAAGTGCCGCATCTGTCCACACACCGGAAGCATACTCAAAGTTGTCTGTATTTATAAAATAAGGTCCAATAGTTGCAGGCATAATTAATTATTTTTTTTTGTTAATATTATATTTAAGTACATACATTACAATTATTTAGTATTATTGAGACTAAATTTTCATATCCGGCTAAAACTGTGGGGTAAGCTCCGGCCGCACTTACACATATAGTTACCGGAACCCCTGGAGTTAAAGCTTGTGTTTGAGTTACCCCCGAAGTGTCAGTATAAGTAAAGCTAATCAAAGCTCCATTTCCTGTGTTCTGAACACTATTTGTAGATATAGTGTATGAAGAAGTTTGTGCTGCCGGACAAGCGCATTGACAACACACTTGGTCTATATTTGCAGGGTCTTCAGTAGCGGAAGGAAAGTGACATAACTCTACAGCAGTGGAAACCCTATAATCATATATTAGATATAAGACCTCTTGCCCTCCACCTCCTGCCGCAGCAGGCATAGTGCCCGTTACGCTATTTACAACTTCAGATGGTGTAGTAACAGTAGGATTTAAAGCAGGATATGTTGCATTAGCTAAAAGGTTCTGAACTCCCGCATAATTACTGCAGTTAAAAGTAGGTCCTAAACCCGCAGTGTTTAATCTAAAAAACCCTAACCTATGTCTTGTAGTGTCAAACACAAAATTATCTGTAGATAAAACCTGTGTAGAGCGCACAGTAATAGTAGAACCATCCGTGGGAAATTGGTCTTCACCCTGAAAACCTGTTAAAGGGTCACATAAAGAAACAACATAAGCTCCCACGTTTCCTAATAAACCATTCGGCATATTAAGTAAGAAATCCGGAGTAGTGCTATTGTCAGGAAACACCGGAGACACAAAAGAACCGGCTGTATAAGTTAATTGATTATGAACTCTTTCAGGAGAAGGTATTGCATATTGAGGAGAGTTAACAACTAATCTTCTAATAACTAATTCTGTAGGAACAGGACACTGAACCACAAACGTAACGTTAAGAGCAGTGGTGTCAAAAAAAGCTATACTTGCAGTAGTGGGGTTTTGAGTAGATTTAGTAAACGATAAAAAATTAGTACCAACAGCAACATAATTAACACCATTATAAGTTGCTGTTATTACATCTACAATAGTTTCAGTTTCCACTGTTACCACCCCTACTGTTGTTCCTAATTCCACGTCAAATACAATAGTGGTTGTGTTAAATTGATAATTAAACGTTGCACCACAAGCAATGGGAGGAACTTCACTTGGCAAATTTCTATCAATATTACTAAACACATATTCGCTCATGTATGGGTCATATCCTCCTAATTTTATTTCATTAGATTCTGCTATAAACAAATCTCTAAAGAAACTTCTCATACCATATTCTGAAATAACTTCTAACTGTTCTGTACTATGACTCCCCCCCTGTAGTTTGATTATAGCTCCTCTTTTTTCATCACTAAAAAATTTATTGTAACCATACTCAGCATAGCTTTCGGGGTTTTTACTTATACCATATTCTTCTAACCTTGCTATTTGTGTTCCTAAAACCACAGGTGTAGCCGTTACAGCACCACCACCCGTTGAATCAGATAATAAATTTTTACCTGATAACACATAAGAAATTTTATCTTCTTGTAATACAAGAATATCACTTTTTCTACCTACTAATTTTTGAACAGGACCAAATGAATCTTCAAGAGGTTTAAAATTAAGAAGACCTAAGTTAAACTCATTTAACTTGTTTATATTACTAAAATCATTGTAAACCCCGCTGTAAGTTAAATCTGCATATCTTTCTGCTCTACCATAGTCTTGTGAAGCAGTAGATGTTACCCTATTACCTAACGCGAAAGAATCTCCTTTTGCTGAGTCTCTAATGGTATAACTTTCACAACCATTACCAAAACAATAACAATTATAATTACTTAATAAAATTAACGCAGGGGTTCCTGCTGCTATATCTTGGTCTTGGTCTCCTGGAGCAGTTCCGGATAAATGATTACCATTAGCCCCTATAGGGTAGTTATCTGCACCTTCAAACCAAACATCCGGCAAGCCATCAGTAGGGATGGTTTCAAAAATTAATAAATTTACCGCTCTAAAAATAGTTATTTCACCTGAAACTTTTGACTTAGCCTTGTCAGTTGTTCCACAAGCTTCAGTTCCACTAATTAAAAATCTTATGTTTTGGTTACCTGAATCCTCAAACCATTGATAATAATTAACACACTCTTCTCCGTTACCATTTAAAGCATCTATATTATTTGTGGTAATATTTATATATGTATTACTTATATCACATGCTCCATCATTACCTACAAAAGCTTCACCTGAATTTTCTTCTATAATGTTCCCAATATTTTCAGAGTTCCACCAATCAATAACAGTAGCATAAGTATCTCCTACAATAAAATCACTTGGTTCATATTTATATGTTCTACGCTCACAGTAGCCTCCACCACCCCACTTTCCTCTTCTTTCGAATTCTAACCTTATACGAACTCGTGTACCCGCGGGCAGTTCCAATGGTGCTCCATAGGTATTTGTAGTTGCATCAAAAGCATTAAATGCAGAAGGGCCTAGTTTTAAAACAGGACATCCTGAACCGCTTCTTGTTTTTGATTGCCAACCCGTAGTGGTTATAGCATCTGCAGGAATATCTAAATTAACACCACTTGCTTTAATTTTCATATATACACCTGCCGGAGCATCCGTAGAAGGACCTGAAGGGTCAGCAGGGTCTATAGGTATTTTAATAAATCCTTCTGGTTGAGATTTTTTTTCTAAAACTGTTAAGTATTTACAAGAATTTATAGGACCGGACATATCTGCTTTAACTACCAAACGAGTACCATCTTCTACTTTTCGTGCATTTTCTCCTTCTAATAAAATATACGCATCTGCTGAACCGGTAGCTTGAAACACTTGATTTGCAAAAATTGTTTCGTACGTAGTCCCCGATGGTTTAATGCAAAACTTATAACTTTGTGCCCACCAAGGAGCTATTTGTGAAGTTGGTATTTCGACACGTATTCTGTTTTGAGTATCACTTGAACTACATCCAATATGCACAGCATTATTTAAACTTGTAAAAGCTGTAGTTGCTCTTTTAAAAGCATCCATATAAACTATACCAACCTCATATCCCCGATTACTATGTAAACTAGGTGGGGCTGCAGGTGTTGTATAAAACACTTCAACTTCTTTTATTCTATAGTAATGTAAATAAGACTTGGAATCATCAGTGGTGTCATTAGGGGTTTGACAATATCTAATAGCAGGAAATGTAAAAATTAAAGAATCTCCCAACGCAGATACTTGTATGCCCTGCCCATAAGCATCTACTCCATAATCTACTTTATACAAACCAAAATCAGTAACAAATGGTGGTTGAGCGGGTTGATAAGGACTTAATGTAGTGGTGAACCCTTCAGGAACTTTTTGATTCCAAAGGTCTGTTAAGCTATTTCCTAAATCAGCAGTAACCATAGGTTGTGCACCAAAAGTTCCAATAGCGGTTAAAAAATTAGGATTAGCTGCTAAATCAGCTACACCACCAAAATCAAGAGGTAGTGTGTAATCAAACTCTATTGTAAAGGGTGTAGGTGGTACGGCTTGAGCAATTGTAGCTTGCGGGTTAGTTGCAGTAGTCCCACCAAGAATCTGCTGATTAAAACCTGACAAACTTTCTATAGAAAAACTTAACACTGAGCCCGCCAACAAAGTACTTGCAACACTGCTTAAATCTAAAGTAAACTGAGCGTTTGCAACAGTTTCAGGTGCGGGGCCAATATTATAAGTAAAAGGACCAAAACTAGCACCCGTAGTTAAGTCTGCCTCTCCTATATCATCAGATTGAACAGAACACTGATAGTCAATTCGAGTTTCAGGAGAGTTTGGTTCATCTGCATTTTTTAAATCATAGTTTTCAACATAGTTTCCATAAACCAATCTATTACCCATTATAGTTTGCGCCTTAGCAAACCTAGGCACGTTATCATATAATCTTAATATTTCTGAATCGGGTAAAACAGTAAGTATCTTGCTAGTATCAAACTGTCTGCTTAAAAATATATTATCAGCTATATTGTCTTTGCTGATTCTTTCCATTATTTTTATTATGCTATTATCATTATCTTTCCATAACAATTCAATACCTGTAACCAATTCGCTTCCCGTGTTAAAGGTTATATTAGCAAGATTAAAATTATTTATCATTCCCTCATTTAAAAAACTTTGAGGACTAAAAGCAAATGATTTAGGAATAAAAGCAGGGTTGCTAAATTGTGAAGTAGCTGAATATTCACCATCAGCATAACGATACCTATATGCAAAAGAAATAAACCTTTCTTCTAAAAAATCTATTTCATCAGGGCCACTAGATAATGAAACTGTTGGTGCATAAGTAGGAGGTTTTTTGATAACTCTTATTTCTTCAGCAGAAAAATTATCTGTACTTATTACGTTACCCCCCGAAATTGTTGGCGCACCATAAGCTCTATTTACATTAATACATCTTGGAGGGTTTCTATCATCTGTCCATAAAAGTAAATCATCTACTAAATTTACTCCTGTAATTACAAATTGAGGATTAAAATTTAAAGTGCTCCTATTAGCTGTTCCCTCTTGAACGCTAACCAAGTGGTAAGATATTTGTCCCGTGTTATCGTTAAAAGATACAACCAAATCTAATATGGTGGTTGTTACAACCCCCCCACCTACTGCTCCCGTAAATGCCGGGTCATGAACAAACCAATAAATAGTTTCGCTTTCATTATCAGGGATAGAACCTATACATACTGCACTGTCAGAAAGTTCTGTATTGTTAAACTGAAGAGTAGTAATTTTAGTATTACCCCTAGTTATTTCTATTGAACCAATTTCGGTATCTTCTGTAGAACCTAAACGCAAATTTTGAGCGTCTACATATTCTCCGGGTGGCAGTAAACGTTCATCTACCGACTTATTCATTTTACCTGCCGCAAATGTTCTTTTTACCTGTACCATTATTTAATCCATTTTTCTCTACCTCTTAAATTCATTAAGAGTCTGCCTGAGTGAATATTACTTAGTCTAAGCTTAGCATTTCTCATCAAAGCACTTTTTCTTTTTCTTTTCCTAGCAACTATATATTCTTGAACACCAAACTTACTTGATAGTATTGCATAATCTATATAAGCATATAAATAATCTTCAAACAACTTGTTTACAGAAACTTTTGAGTCATTACCTCCTTCCATTCCATCGGAAATATATTCTAAAACACATTGCTCACCAATCATAGTAGAGTTAAAATTTATAACACCTCCCTTTTTATCTATTCTAAATGTAGGATTCATATTAGCTGTTTCTGTGTTTAAGCCATAGCGAGCTCCTATATTATAATCAAAATACCAACTACCTTCATAATAATATCCCTCTTGTCCATCAAAAGGATTGTTTTGATTTAGGTATATACTTTTTTTAGTGCCAGATATTCTATCTAAATCTAGGGGAGAAAATTGTGGACTAAGTATATTACCATCTTGGTCATATAAATAATTACCTTGATTATCTTTTAAATATGCCAAAGCTGTATTAGCTTGTATGTTTTCTGTTAATGGTCTTAAACAACCATCTTTGTATAAAGATATTCTAACCCAATTTACATAATCAGGAGGTAGTATCATAAAAGCTTGACTATTAACCTCTACTTGTAATATTTTAACTTCTTTAAAAGCATCATAGTTTAACTCTTGAATTGCCCTTTTAGCATGAAATAATACTTTATATCTCTCTTCGTTGGACACAAGTGTGTCATTATCATTATAGATTAACATATAATTATTAACTATATCAACTAAACTAATATATTGATAAGACCCCCAATTTGTGTCTATAGGAGATGCACCATTATTTGTATAATATTCTAAGTCTGATATATAAGCCATAATTATTTAGTTTTTTGTTCATTATCTTCAGCAGCCTCTAAAGCTTGACCATATTGAACCGCTTGAACTTCTCTAATTGTAAGTCCTCCATATTGTAAAATTCTTGCTACTAAATCTTGAAAATTATCATCGGGTAACTCAAAATCTTGATAGTCAGCAGCACTCTCGTTAAATAAAGCTCTACCCGATACTGTCAAATAACTCCAATTAGGTCTTTTAGGGTATCTTATATATTGACAAAATACCATTCCTTTTTCATTTATAGTTTCAATAGGATATATTTCTGCAGCTTGATTGCCCGAATCTTTATCTCCTCGTAAAACGTATGCAGGGAACTGAGTGTTTGGGGCTGTCAAGTTAGAACCTGTTAAGTTAAATATTTTTTTCTGACTAACCTTTTCTATTTCTATCAATCCTTTTTTAGAAAATATTTTAAAAGAAGGTAATGTAGCTCCGTTTCTCCATATAAATAAATCTGATGTATATATTTGCATAGGAGGACCGGGTGTTACAAAAGACATTAAAGTAGATACAGGATATTCTGTAGCAGGGTCTCCTGCAGGTAGTAAATTAACTACGTAGTCACCAACAGACAATGCGGGACCTGTATCAAATCCAAAGTTTCCTCCTATATTATTACCTTTATCGGGAAAAGCAGTAGGTAAAGAAGTAACAGAAGCAGCAGGTATATCATATAATAAAGTAGGTAAATAAAACAATTTATTTATAAAATAATAATCATAAGGTAAACTATACAAATTATTTATAACATTGCTATTAGCATTAACCGACCAATTTGCCGATTGAGGTTGAAAACTTTGATTAGTCAAAGCTACCGTTTCTGAAAAAATACTAATAGTTTCTTCTATGCCTTTTGCAATATCAGGGTAGCCTGTATCTGCTCTTCTAGTTGCTCTCTTTGCGATTTGCATATTATAGTCCATAAACAAATCTTCAAAAATATCTAACTGTGCTTGATGAGCAAACAAGTTAAATTCTTGCGGAGTCATATATCCGTAATTATTTTTGTTCAGCAGAGCTAAACACATTTGGTATACTTGGTTAATCATAAATACAAAGATAATAAAAAAAAAAGGTGGGCTATTTTTTTTTAAGGTATCCGTTTCATAGAAATGTTTGTTATAAATAAAGGTGGTAATTGTTGTACCGGTGGCGCATAAGGTTCGGGTAAAGGAAAATCATAACTTACTTCAGTAGAACCCATGCCTGTTCTTGCTGTTTGAAAAGCATTTTTAAAGCCTGTAATAACTCTTTTGTTTATATCTTTAGTGTGAGTTAGTTGAACAAAAACTCCAGAGTTATAATAAATATTTATTTGAGTATCACTAGCTCGTTCACAGAATAACATACCCTCTACCGGCAAGTATTCTTTTTGATAAGGATTTATAGCACTTTCTGTTTTATTCCAAAAATAAAAACATATATACTTATAATTTTGTGAAACTATTGACATAAAGCAAAGATAATAAAAAAAGGGGACTAGTGTCCCCTTCTTTACTAAGTAGCGATTTAACTATTAACCTATTGCAATACTTGAAATAGTTGCTGCCGCTCCTGTAGCATCAACTAAACCGGTTAAATCAACATCATATTTTGGACTTTTCCATGATGTTTGAAGAGCCGTAAGTATGGAGTCTTGAATACGGTCTTTTGCGCTTTCGTCAGAAGCTGCAAAAGCTGCACTAAAAGTAATAGTTGCAACATCTGTATTTGCATCTGAACCATAATACGTTAACGTAACCGTAGATGTACTAGCTTGCAGTACTGTTATAACTCCGTTTATAGATAATAATTGTGGTGTTCCCCCATCTATAGGGAATGATAAAAATTTTTGCATAATATAAAAAATAAAATATTTATGTGAGACTATTCTCGATACAAAGATACATTATTTATTTAAGTGTTTTCTCAAGCAACTTTAATGCCTGCTCACCTTCTTCACTCTGTAAATAACTCGCAACTATATATACATCGTCTTCACCGGCAGGAACTACCACCATTCTCTTTTTATTTGATTTGGTGTTGAAATAAATATCTTTGCCTCTTTTTAATAAAATTCCTTCATCAAAAAACATTTGAACTTTTGCATTGAACTTTAACTGAGGGTCATTGATAAGATTAATAAACTCTTCAGGTTCATTTTTAGCAAAGACCAATATATCTCTTCTTATTTCTGCCGTACTTATTCTTGTAACATCTCCAAATAATACTCTACCAATCTCAACAACTTGCTCAACACTTAAAGAACGAGCTTCTATAAGAGCATCAACCTGTAAATTTAAAGTTTCTACATCTTGTCTAGCATCTTTTTCATTGTTTATTTCTTCAAACTTTGTGCCATTTAAAGGATGTATTTCTAAAAATTTTTGCAGTAATTGATTTTGTTTTGGAACAAATAACATTCCATCTTCGAATATAATTGGTTCTAATATTACATTAGAATCTTGTTCATCTTCATAAATGCTTTTTTGATTAGCAGAATACCTAAGAGGTCTATTGACTCCTGTTTCTTCATCAAAGTGTAATATGGGAAATCGTCTTGTGTGACGTGTGGGAAGCATATAGGATAGGGGTTGTTTGTTGCTTAATAACCTATATGACTTATCTTCAAATTTTTGTTTCTTTTTCATTTTAATTTAATTTAATATAATTTACTATTTAAAAGATAATAAGAGTGTCTCCTTAAAGAGACACTCCAATTATCAACCATCAACTATGCGTTGAAAATTACAAAGTTGTTAGCACCTAAAGTACAAACACATCTTTCTGATAAAAAGTTTACTTGCATTTTATCAATATCAGATGCAGATGCACCTCCTGCTGAACCTGTAATCCACGTTTTGTAACGTCTGTCTTCAGCTTGTGAAGCTCGGTATCTTACGTGTAAGAAAGGTCTTTTTGCATTTTTACCAAGAATTTGGTCATAAACGGTTGTAGAACCCGCAGGCACTAATAAACCATTTACTGCACCTCCTCCTGCTACTGCAGATAGACCTCCTCTCATTGTTGGGTCATTTAAGTATTTCCAATCTGACTTGTAAAAGTCATATCCTCTTCGGAATCCTGTGAAACCTAGATTCAATGCCATTTCCTCATCATTATCGAATAAACCATAAGATGTACCACCTACACCATAAGAGTTTTGTGCCGCTAACATATCATCGATGTCAAAACCGAAGTCTCTGTTTACAAACACTACGTTCTCTTCAATAGCACCTTGCTTATCTAGTCTTGAAATAACTGTATCCCAATCAGCTAGAGCAACAGGGTTACCACCAGCCCAAACGTTTCCTCTTTGGTTTATAGTGTAAAAAATTCCTTCAGAACCTTTATTACCTATGCCATCAGCGTTAGTAGTAGCTATACCTGCCACACCTGAACCCGGGTCAGCCGGAACTGCTTCAATCATTGCAGTTTCAAGATAATCGTCAAAACGTAATCTTGTTTCATGCTCTGATTTTAAATACCATAAGTATCCTGATGCACCATCTTCAGTAGTCACTTCTACCCATCCTATTTGCGCCATATCTGAACCTGATACTGTGTAAGTATCTTTTAAGATAATTGGCGAATTATTAAAGAATAAGTCGTCAGCTTCTAATGAACCTTGCATACCTTGAGCTCCTTTTACAAATTCAGAACCGTAAATAAATACAGTAAATGTGTCAGCCGCTCCACATGTAAAACCTGCTGCATCATAAAACTTTACAGTAAAAGTGTCTGCTGCACCGGCATTTAATGTAACATTTGAAACTATCGCTTTATGAGAAGAAGAACCATTATTGTTTTGAATAAAAACAGTTTGACCTTTTCTAATAGCGATGTCAGTAGTAGCAGGAACATATCCCGCTTGAGCGTTTACTATAAATTGCTGTGTGTCTACAGCAGGAGCTACCGCTCCACCACCTGGTATTGCTATGTTTGTATATTTTGTATGTAACCTTCCTTGCTCCGCCCAACTAATTTGGTCAGACATTGAAGGCATTTCTGCTCCCACCATTCTTAAGAATGAAGAGATAGTTCTATTACCATATCTTTCAAATTCCTTTTCAAAAGTATCAGGTAGATACTGATTCAAGAAATCAAAATTAGTAATATAGTTTGATTGTAGGGCTACTTGCTCCGCATTTGGAAACAACTGAAACCCTGGGGTTGCTTGTATTGCCATTTTTAACTAATTTTTTTTATTATTAACTCTTTTTAAAACTTTTTATTCTTAAACCACGTCCACTATCAGTGTTTAGTGATTTAATTCTCATCCCTCCTTTACTAGTTACTTCAGGTGCGTTACGTGTAGACATTTTTATATTTTTAGTCTTACGCATCACATCTTCAGCAGCAGCAGACTTGCCTTGCTCATAAAAGAACTGAGCAAATCTTTGGGGATTCATAGCCGCAGATAATGCCATGTGATATTTAGAAGCATCTTTAATTAAGCCATTTTCATCTAAATGTTTAGATAAAAACTTTTCAGGACTTAACTGTTGCTTTTTAATATCATCAGCGCTACCGGGTGAATAAACTAGTTTTTGCTCCCCTATTTGCAATTCAAAACCTTTGAACTCAGGATTAAAAACCTCGTTGGTTCGTTTAATAAAATACTCACGTTTTCTATTAACTTCCTCTTCAGCCGTCTTTGCGTCCTTAACATATTGCTTATAGTTTTTTAAAATATTTTTATCCTCATCCGAAAGACTTTCTCCTCTTGACTCAACAGGTTGTCTGTAATTTTCTTTGAGTGAATTAAAATATTTCTTTGCCTTAGCAATATTCTTTTTTTTCTCTAACTTCTTTTTTCTTATAACATCAGGCTCGTCAACTTCTTTGTCATAAGAAAAGTCTTGTAGCATATAGCTAACATCTTCTTCATCTAATCCCTCTTCAGTAGCCATATAGTACTCTTTTAGTAGAGTATCTTCAGGTATGGTGTTAAAGTCTTTGTTAAGCTTAACATAGTCTTCAAAACCTCTACCCGTTTCTTTTCTATATTTTAAATAAGCAGAAACATCTTCAGGCAACTCTTCTTTATCCTCTCTCTCCCTGAATAATTCATCTACCGATTTTATTTCTTTATTATACCTTTCATTTATATGTGAAAGTATATCATCTTCACTTAAGGCTTTTTTCTCTTCTTCCTGAGCCTTTTGTGTCGGAGGAACATCTTGTGTTTTTTCAACACTATTTGTTTCCTCTTTAGTTTCTGCAACAACCTGTTCTGTAGCTTGTTGTTTTTCTTCGTGTTTTTGTAGAAGTTCTTTTTCAATCTCTTGTTTAGATTTTTCTTCTACATGCTCTACAGCTTTTACTTTTATGTTTTTATTTAATTCCATTAGATATAATTTTATACAAAGTTAATAATTTATTTAATACAGATTTAGACATAAGGTTTTGTGACCTTAGCCCTTTTAGTGTTAGCCACAAACTGCTTTCCTTTTCTACCACCTCTCTTCTTTTTACGAGCAGTTTTTGCCCTTTCAGCTTTTGACATTGACATTGCTTTTTTATAAGGCAAGCACCTGTCAGGGTTTTTTTTATTCTTACTTGTACCACAAGCACCCTTAATAGAACCATCTGTTCCTATTCTAACCCATTTTTCGCTTACCCATTTTTTTAGCTCTCCCATTTACTTTTTTTTATGTTTTTTTCTTATTGCTTCTTTTCCTTTCTTAAATATATTTGCTATTTTATTTTTGCCCATAACCTTAGCTCTTTGCTCGGCTACTGTTAAGATTTGTATTTTTCTAGCAAAAGGCTTAGAAATATTCTTTACTTTTCTTACAGTCTTATGTGCATCACTAACTGTAGCAAATTTAATACTTACAGTATCTTTTGGGTTTTCATCCGTATATAATCTTCTACCAGAACCTTTAGGTTTTTTACCCGTTCCTACTTTGGGGTCTTTATTTTTTCTTTGCATGAACCTTTTGAACATCAAAAGCTGCAGATAAACTAGCTCCCTTGTGAGCTTTAAATTTACCCGTATGCTTCATTAATTTATATGAATTACCTTTTTTCATCCAATGAAAACCTGCCGGAGCTTTTACCATTTTTTTTGCCATAGTTGTATTTTTTATTTTTTACCTTTTGCACCCTTAGCATAATTAGGGTCTTTACAATATTTACTTGCGCCCATTGCGGCATAAGCTGACCATTTACCATATTTTTTCATAGCCCATGCTTTTCCCGCGGGACAAATTTTATTACCTTTTTTCTTTCTTGTTCTTGCCATATTATCTAGGTCCGAATTGCGCCAAATCAAAACCATCTAAAGTGTCCTCATTAGATTCAAACTTTTGAGGCGGTAGATTGTTTTTCTTTTGGTCTATTAATCTACTTTGTTGATTATTTTGTTGTGTTATTCTATCTGCCTTAGCCTTTTCTCTTTGAGTCTCTCTTGATTGTAAAGCATTTTCACTTATGTCTCTAAGTTTTAAATTATACTCAAACTCTTCTCTCATAAGTTGAGATTTTAACTGAGCCTCCTGTTTCATTTTTTCTACCTCAAACTGTATCTCTGCCTGCTTAAATTGTAATTTAGATTGTATCTCAGCTTGTTGTTTTTGCATTGCAAGTTGAGCAGCCATTTCTTGAGACTTTAATTGTTGTTGCGATTGCATAGCCTGTTGTTGCATTTTCATTTTTTCTTCCCTATCTTGCTTTTGCATACGCTTTACTTTTAACAACTGATTAGCAAGCTTTATGTTTTTTATCTCTCTAATATCTATTGCATCTTCTAAATTTATATCTTGTTTAGAAAGAGCCATCTGTATATTAGCTTCTAGCTTTTGTTTTTGCTCTTCGTCTGGAGAAACTTCTATAAATATACCAAAGTCATATATGTATAAATCTTTTATGTCATTTAAAATAGAAACATTATACTTTCCTATTTTATTAATAAATGAATCTTTAAAATCAGAGTACTCTAATATATCAGCTACCCTATATGATAAACCCTCTGCTAGTCTTCTATATAAAAACAAACTACCATCTAATATATGTCTAGTTGCAGTATTTGAATTTAATGCTGCTAGTTTTTGAACACCAACTAAAGAGTTAGGGTCAGGTGTGCTTCCGTCTCTAGCTTCATTTAACCCTGTAACCGCCCTAATCATGTTTAGATAATGATTGTAGTTGGATACTAAAGTTTGAACTTTACCCGCACCTGAGTTTGTATTTAGAGGTGTAATAGGTGTTCTAGCTTGATTAAAGTCACCATCTTGTGTGTAACTTCTACCTATAACACTACCTGTTTGAAAGTACAAACGCAAAGCATCTTCAGGATTATATTCATTACCTGTTCCTAAGTCTACTTCATTTAAACCATCTGCATCAATAAATACACCATCCGGAACAGTACGAGCAATAACTTGTTGTAACTTTAAATGAGTAATTTGTATTAAGTCAGCAAAAGGAATCATTCTTCTTACCAAAGATTCTATAACACCTTTATACATTCGTGGTGCTACAGCCACATAATTAGGTAGTGCATGCTGATGAGCTGACTTTGGTCTTACCATATTACTTGCCAACTCCCACTTTAATAAAATGTTAGTACCCATAACCATAATACCATTGTACCAAACATCAATAGTCTTTTCTACTTTTTCAAAGTTACCCTCATCCATCATTTCTTGCGGTGGATTAAAGTCGTCACTTTTAGGAATCATTCTTACGTTTCCGTTCTCTGAAGTCTTTTTCTTATAAACAATTTTTTTAGTAGTTTTATAATTAAAGTACATTAACGTAGCAGTATCTTTATAAAAAATATCATTCTCATAATATTGAGCTACATTATAATAATTATACCAACTTTGACTATACTGTGTAATTTCTTCTAAATCCTGATTAGTTAAAGATTGGTCTATCTTTAACAATTCCGTAACAGGAACAGTTTTTATTTCACCCCAATAAAAACAATCTTTAAAATGTGGGTCTTCTGTATAGCTATATACTACATTAGCAGGGTCTACATAACTTATCTTAACACCACTTCCTTCTAAGAACTCATGCTTTGCAATAGCAATACCCAAAGTGGTTAAATCATAATCATACCTTTTTCTGAGGTCTTCATAATGGTTTTCATCAAACATGGTATTGATAGCTTCTTCTTCAGCTATTTCAATAGCAGGCTTATATTTAAGCTGCATATATAACTGTAACTCTTCATCCGTTTCTGGTAGTTCTTCAGGGTCCATACTAAAAGGGTCTACACCACCTTTTTTTTGAATAATCTCTAGTATGGGTTTAGCTGCCATTTGCCCCTCTATCATGTCTTGATATTTACTTCTCTTAGATTGAGACATAGCATCTTGTGCATAGGCTTTTACTTTAAACAATCTATCTGACATTCCATTAACAACAATGTCAACAAATTTAGGAAGTATGGGTACAGGTGTCCAATCTAAATTTAAATGAGAAAGGTCACCATCTATAGCAATTTCGTTTTTATATTTAGCAACTGATTGCTCTCCCCTTGCATATAATCTTAATCTGTGAAAATCTCTCCACTGACTATAATATCTGCACTGACTAGAGTCTTTTCTAAACCACTCATATTGTATAGCTTGCCCGATTTGAAGACCGTACTCTTTAGTGGCCTTTTTCTCATCCGAAACGAATTGAGTTGGAAACGCTGCTTGATTTATTTCTATGGTTACTACTTTGTTGCTTTTCATTGTATTATTTCACTCCTTAATCCACGGTTATTATACCTTGCAAAGTTAATACTTATTTTTGATTGTTTTTTGTTTGATGCGTATAGATGCTTCTGATTTGCCATAATCGCCAAGCCTGAACTAATAGTAGCATCATAATCAGTTCGATTATTTATATCAAATTTAGCCCAATCTTCTAATGTTCTTATAAAAGGCATACTGCCCATAATGTCACTTTCTCTATAGGTTTCTGTTAAATCTAAACCTACATATTTTTCTACATAAGACTCTATAGCTGCGGCATGAGCTTGCTTTACATCTTCAGAACTATTAGGTATACCACCTAGTTCCTTTTCTGTTTTAGAAAGTTTTAACAATGGTTTATCAGGTCTGTTTATTGAAAACCCTCTATATCCTCTGTTTTTTAAATGATACAATAATCTTGGCTTATTGTTTTCTACTAAAATAGGCATACCGTAAAAAACACAAGCCATTAAAACTTCTTCAAAAAATATTTCTGCTGTTTGAGGTCTTGCAATGTATTCTAAAAAAAACTCATTGCTAGGTATTTCATCCATATTAAATTTGGTCAACCCATGTAATGCACCATTAGAACCTTTACCACCAACTGTTCCTGATATATCATAAGAGTCACAACCAAAAGAACCTAAGTGCTCGTTGCCTGGATACTTAACACCCCTTCTTTCTACTACATTATTTTGCATTTGTTTTGGTAGCAACCAACTTATTAAAAACCTTCCTCTACTATTTGGAGTCCATATAACATTACTATCCTTAATTCCATTTGCCCAACTAAAACTACCCCTAGTCAAATGGTGTTCTTTAATTAAAGAATCATTATAATCTATTTGTTGATATATTTTAGTTAAATTAAAAAGAGAAGACTTGCTTTCATCTCTAAATGCGTGAGACTCTGTTCTAGGAAACTGTCTATAAAACTCATTCAAAGCATCGGCATCTGATTTTAACGAATCCACTTCTGCTTTCCAATAATCTATAGCTCCTTGATATATATACTCCCCATCTACACCCTCTACTTCTTTTTTAGGATTATAAAAAACAGGCATACCATATCTATCTATAAAACCCTCCATATTCCACTCCATGGGTATAAACAAAGAATACATTCCACTTTTTGTTTGACCATTTGCGTTTCTTGTATTTACATTAGAGTCTTCAAATAGTTTTTTAAAATTACCACCCCCTTTAGATAAAGCATTAGATGTAGAACCCATTAAACACTTCCCTATTATTTTACTACCTAATCTTAAACATGTTTTAGTAACCCTCCAATTATTTAAAATGTTATTTGGCTTCACCCACTTACCACTTTCATCATGTACTAATAGCAATAATTTTTCCCCATCATAAGAGTTGTCGTCAGTATTCTTCCAATCTATTGTAGTGTCTAAGCCATACAGCTCTTCATTAGCCACATCATACATATTTTTTTTTGTAATCTTAGATGCAGGTATTCTAAAAGCTAATTCAGTTTTTGGTTTATCCATACCATCTTGAATAGGCTTGAAAAAAAATGGGAGTCTGCTAGAAATAGGAACTACTTTGTCAGTAAACATTTTTTTTGCATCAGAACCGGTTTTAGATAATATACCCACTCTTGAATCTTTTGCTAATGTTCCTACATTAATACATTCTGAAGAGCCCATATATGAAAAACCCGACCTTCTTATTTTTAAATAAGTCATGCCAAAGCATCTTTTGTCAGCTCTACAAGCCTCCCAAAACAAAAAGAAAATTCTATTTGCCTCTCTATAATCAGGATAACCAACATCTATATTAGTCCATTGTAAATACATATAATGAGACCCTGTAATATAAGTGGGTTTGCCTTTATTCATAAACCAATAACCATCCTCTCTTTTATCAAACTCATTCTCTATATAATCTACCCACCTACTTTTAAATTCTTTAGGAGCATCATTCCATTGAAATATAGAGTTTATCTTAGACAAAGATTTTGGCAATTCTTTTCTTTCCCAATATTGTTTAGTAGTATTATCATCTCTGCTATAACACTTCTTAGGAGCTTGAGGAAGTCCTATTATAAGTCCTGATATATTTATTATATCACCAACTCGACCCGTTTTAGAAATGTTTACAAAATCATATTTTTCATTATACCCATACCGCCAAGTTCCACCTCTATTTTTATTGGACAAAACTCTTTTAGGTATGTAGTTATCTAAAACTTTATATAAACTATTTTGAACGTCTTTCTGCAAAACCTTGTTTAGTATCTATTTTTTTAACATTATCTAAATCTTTTAAACTTTCTTCTTCTCCATCTATTCTGTTTAATATTTCAAAAGCATCAAAGATTGCTAGCTTTTTAGTTGCTGCTGCATTTTTTAATCTATCTGCCGCCAACTCGTCCTCTGGGTCAGGTTTAATAATTTCTTCTTTAGCCACTTTAATTAACTGCCTAACCGCTTTTCTACCCGCTTCTATAATTTGTAATTTTAATTCTTTTGAATTCATCTTAAGATAGTTTTAAAAACATTACTTGAACTAACCTTGAATCATTTCCTTCGCCAAAATTATCATATATATTTCTGGAGTGCTTATGGTAAGAATCAAAAGCCACTAACCTATTATACTTCATGTTTACAGTACAACTTTTCGAATTGTCTTCATTATAAAATGTTGTACCTGCTCCTTCAGGATATGTTTTATTTAAATATAACAAAATGGTTTTGTCGCCCATCATTTCATCTGAATGAATGTAATTTGGTTCTTTTTGTTTAAAAGGAGATTGTCTTACAAAATTATACTTTACATGATAATCGTTAAATAACATCAAAACTAATTTTTGCAACTCATCGTTTTCTCTTAGCTGAATTCCTTTAAATATATTTTTACCATCTTCAACATCTACAAAATTATTTGATAATATATCTGAAACGTACTTATCAGGGTTTTTTATTATATCATCAAAAATAATTAGATTCATAATTTTATAGTTATTTGGTGGTCGTATATTCTGTACACCTTTTCATCATCTAACATAAACTCATACTCTACATTAGGAACAAACGAAACTATGTCACCATTGTTTACACCCTTGCTTTTTAAATAATCATTAGCATATAACATTTCCCCCATCAAAGGCTCGTTAGAAGTATTTTTAAAAATTATACTTTCTTTTTTTTGAATAGGCTTGACAAAGCAGTATCTATCATAAGTATTCCATCCACTTTTATTTTTAAATAAAAAAAACTGCTCATTATCTACTAAAAAATAATCATCTTTTAAAAAGCTTTTACCACTTTTTTGTTTACCACCTATGTCATAATAATATTTAAAAACATTATGATGAACTAACAAAACATCCCCTTTCTTAATATCTCCATTGTAATTTATTGGAGTTTCTATTACTTCAGCTTCTCTATTTGAAAAACTTGCATCCTCTTGAGATGTGCTAATTATAATGTCTTTACCTCCTATATTTTTAGTGTTATTGTATCTTTTTTTATTTACAGGAGATACTATAAACTGTGTGGGGGACCTCATTATATATTTATATTATATTCTAAAGACACAGGAACAGTGCTACTAAACTCTTTCCATTTTAAAATAACATCACCTTCTCTAATATAAATTTTTACAGACTGAGAGTCTTCATCAAATTTAATAAGTTCTATGGTGTGATTTCCGCCCAAAACAGTTTGGCCTACGATATAGTGCATAGCTCCCGACTTGTAGTCAGGACCTACAGATATTTTTCTAATTTCCATTTTATTTTATTTAAACAACAATTTTAACGCTGTAGTTTCCTCCACCGTCATTAGTTTTGTATAATTGCCCTGTGCTCAGTCCTGCCGCTATAGCTGCAGCATTATTAGCCGCAGTAGGTAAATTAATTACTGCTCCCGTAGTAGCTCCACCTAACAATCCTAATAGTTGTTGTGCAGTAAAGTTTTTAGTAGCGTTGCTACTATTAACATCTGTACCAATTAATTTGTCTGTTAACTCCGGATTTGTTACGTCTGTATATGTACTAATTTTAGGCATTATTTATTTTTTTTTAATTGTTCTTCTCTTTTTACTTTAACCTCCTCTGGAGTTATTTCTTTCATATATTCAGATTTTTGTTTAGTAGAAACCTTTCCTGTCTCTAAGCTAATTTTAGCATCTTTTCCATATTTAGTAACCATTACTCTTTCTTTCTCTACTAATTTGGTTTTTATTATACCAAGTACTTTTTTAACGTTTTCTTGTTCTAATATATTATCAGCTAATTTAAGTTTAGCTGAATTTAAATCTTGAATAACTTTTTTAATATCATCTAACTCTTCCTTAGTTAAATAATCATCTATTAATTCTTCTTTTGACATTTTGATTAAATTTTAAATTATATACAAATATACTAATATTTTCCTTGTCTGTTTTTTGGAGAAGATTTTGTTGAACCTCCTTTACCGGCCCACAATACTTTGCACGCCCAATACTGAGCACTTAGCTTACTTTTCTTTTCACCACACTTGTGTCTAGCTCTAAAACTTTTACGTGCTGCAGTAGAGTAATTATGCCCATAACCTTTAGCACCAAAATGAATAAGCTTTTCTTTACCACCCTCACAAGCTTTTACCATTCTTTTTTTACCTAGCCTAGTACTTCTCATCACCTTATTACAAGGCATATCTTTTTTACTTCTTCTCATTGTTTTTTAACCTTTTCAAGTGACCTTCCTCCAAAATAACTCGCTACAATTGTAATTAACACAAGCTGTAAAAGGTCAACCCATTTTCCTTCAACTTTGAAATCAATAAAGCCTGCATCAATAAATATTAGTAACATAGTACATACAATAACAAAAACTAAAACAAGTGGTCGTACATTTTTACTTAACCACGAATCACTTGCCATGTCTACTTTCCATCTATCCGTTATATTTGCTTCTATTTTTGCTTGATGGTTTAAAACTAATTCTTTTAATTTTCTTTTAGCTTCTTTTTTTTCTGCATCTGTAGTAACTAAATTGTCTACAATCGCTCCCGCAGAATCAAGTAGCTTACTTGCACCATCTCCTAATATTTTATTTAAAACTTTCATACTAATAAATCTTTACTATCTAATAATGTATATGTAAAACTATTACCCCACTTATCGCGTGCTACTCTGCATATATCCATAAACTCATGCCAATCATCATTAGCAGCTATTACTTGACAACCTGCTGACCATTTATCTACTTGGGTAGATTTTTTTCCTCCCCACTTTGTTGCTCTATGAATATTAATTCCAAACAATCCCGTTTGTGTATTGTCATTACTTAAATCAAACTTACCGTCTTTATTAGCATCACGATATACTGTGACCGGTCTACATTGCCCTAACGCTTCGTATCTACCTTGGTGTAATCTTATTTTATGAGAACCGCGAAACTGACCTTCCTTCAATACGGCCACCCCTTCCTTTCTCATTATATTCTGCTCCCAATATCTTCCGGGGTCAGTAGTGCAATCATAACAATAAAACTCCCAATGACCATCACACATAAAAGATAAAGTTATTTTATCATCAAACTTATTAGTAACTTCTGTTCCTGTTTCAGAGTTTCTTACTCCAACTATGTTGAGATTATAGTCTCCGTTTTCAAACCATGCAAAACCTTTACTCTTTACTGTTTTCTCTATTATGTCTTTTGATAAATTCATAATTACATAAATTTCTTTAATACTAATTCTTCTACTTTTTTTTGAGCCTCCTTAATACATAATTGAAATGTTAAATCAGCTTCATGTTTCTCGACTACTTCTTTATTATAAAATATAATAACTGTAGGAACAGAAAGTATTTTGTATTTTTTTACAAGATTAGGAGAGTCTTCTACATTAACCATATAAGTTTTTACATCCTTAAACTTAGATAAGTCAACCATATTATCTTTATTCCATTCTGCATAAAACTCTACAACAACAATATCTTCTTTTAAAGCATCACTAAAATCATCTTCTTTAATTGACATCTGACCAAAAGAAAATGCCGTTGTTAATAATAATAAAAATAAAAACTTCATTTTTGTATTACTTCGTACAAACGTTCATCCATTACATCTAATTTTTTTTCTATAGCATCTAAACTTTCTTTATTAGATAAAACAGTTTGTCTTATTAATTCATTTTTCATGTTTATTTCATTAGCACTTGGGTAATCATCAAACTTTTCTACTTTAACTTCTATAGCGTTAACTTGACCAACTAAATTATAATAAGTTCCAACTAAACCTACAACCATTACAACAAAGCTTATTAAAAACTTCAAGTCGGTACTTACTTTTGTGTTCTCGCTTATTTTAGCCATTTTACTTTTCCGTTTTGAATATAAATACTTTCAGGCTTTCTAATTGACTGCCCATTTAAATTAAACATAATATTACTACCTTTTGAATCTTCAATTATTTCTATAATATTAGTGTTACATGGTAGCCCTGTATCACAATCAATAAACTCTTCTATATATATCCACTCTGTTTCTGTTATATACAAAGTGTCTAATATATCTTCATAAACATATACTGTATCTATTTCAGTAATAGTATTAGTTATAAATACAGTATCAGTTAAATTAATATATTCTATTACATCTACATATACCGTATCACATTCTATTATCTCTATAGCACAATCAACAATAGATGTTGGGCCTTCTGTGTTTTCATCTGAAGCATCTACACAATCTTCCCATCCATCATTTATCCAAGAAGCTTGAACGCAACCATTAGGGCTATACTCTGTCCAATTATTTTCATCATCACCACAATAAAAGCCACCTGCTTGTGAACACACCAAACAATTATTATTGTATTCTTGTGAAAACAAGAACCCGCTAAACAAAGTAAATAGTAGTAATATGTATTTTTTCATACTTAAAAGAATAAATAGTTAAACCCAAATTTTAATTCATATACAGGTTTCATCCAATACCTCTGGTGTGTTCCTTCTACAAAGATTCCTAAGTTCTTTGTTATACGTGAACCAAACACAACTCCTGCATCCCATTCCGCCCAATCACTGTTCTCGACTCCATACTCAAATGAGTAATCATCAAGCCCATAATGCAAAGGTAGTAAATTATACCATATATGAATCCATAGTTTTGGAGTCCATTTATAGTATGAAACGCCTAAAACAGCGCTAATTTCGTTTTGATTGCCTAATTTTTCTAGTTCTTTCTCGTTAAAAGACGCAACTGCGTTGCCAAAATAATGTTTGTAAAACTCATCATTTGATGTTGCAATAAGCTCTTCACCACTAAACCAATGCCAATCTCCTCCTACAAATTGCCTACTGTAACCAAAGTCTGCAGCCAACTCAACAAAAGTAGTTTCACCTGGAGTCCAAAAGTCTTCTATAGGATTAACTCCGTATACAGGGTGGTTACGAAAACATACACCTGCAGTAAAATCCCATGACCCCTTCGTAATTCTAAACCGACTATCCAAAGATGTGTATTCTAAATTTACTCTTTGATTGTCGGTGTATTGTATTTTAGAAACTGTTTTATCTCCGAGATAACGTAACCAAAAATTAGCATTATTAAATGTTTCACCACGATGGCGTATAAAAGAATAATTAAGGAGATACTCCCAACCATTAGCGTTCCCAACAGTAACGTTGTCTGAAACAGTTCTTTCAGTACCGTAGTACCACGTTTTAACTTTATATTCATAATCAAATCTAGCAATTTTTCTAATACCTATAGTTAAATTGTAGTCATAGGGGTTAATTTTTGTTACATCTTCATACCCTCTATCAATAGCTATATAGTTTTCTCTTTCCACCATAGACGTTCCCATAGTAAAAGAAGTATATAGTGTAGAGTATTTAAAAAATTGTCCAAAAGAAAGTAATGGAAATAATAGTAATAGCAATAATATTTTCATCGTCCTTGACCTCTATAAAGTTTTACATAATTAGTAGCTCCCTTTGTAGGTGAAGACTTGCTTTTGCTGTGTCTTTTGTGCTTGGTCTTTTTGTTGGGTTGAAACCGAAATACGTTTTTTGCCATCTTTTATAAAGTATTTTATTTTATAATTACCCCCCAATGTTACTCCTGTTGTCCACATATTAATTAAATATAGCGTGAATTGTGCCTGTAAATACAGGAGTTCTCCTTAAAAACATAGCCTGAAGTGGTATTAGTTGTGACACAGAACCTGTCGGCAGTGCTGTATCAGCTGTTAGGGTTATACTATCAAATAACTCAGTCATTATATTAAAATTTGCAGAAGCAGCAGAATTAGTTTTACACGTTACATATAAATTACAAGGTCTGGTATTTCTTTTAAATATCATTACACTACCTCCTACAAAACCAACACGGTCACTTAACTTAAGCGTGGTTTGATTTACTACCTCCACAATGGTGCTATAAGAACTATATCTTGGATTATAAAATGTATCACCAATTTCAAAAACTCCATTTCTTAACTCAGTTTCAAATTCTGGTGAAGCGCCTGGAGGGCCTACTGTAACCTCTGTATTAGGAACAGCTCCCCCAACTACCGTTATATTACCATAAGCCTTTATCAAGTTTGCAGGATTAGGTATGGGAGTGCTTGATGAGCCTTCACTACCACTAGCTGAATGAGCACTATCAAGTATTTTTATTATTCTTGTTCCGTATGAATTTGTTATTGCCATGTCTATATTTTTATTTATTTATCATAAGGAAAAATTCTGTTTAAGGTGTCTCTTCGTTTACCACACCCGCAATCTTTTCCTGTTGCTTTTGCTACCGCATCTACAGCTTTTTTTATTCCTGTAGCTTTGGTAAATTTCTCTATTGTATCCCCCAACCCTCGACTCCTTTGGTTAGAAGGTACATAATCATTTGCTTTAGGAGCTAAGCCTAATAAATGTCTTCTTGTGGGCATACTTAACAATTACAATTTTTATTAAAACCTATGTTAAATATAATAAATTTAGCACATCCTCTTGACATGTCTCCTTTGATTTCTAACAAAGTCAACCCTCCTATTCTGCACTCTATTGCTATTTTATCCCACTGTCTTGCGTTACTTGAAAAATAATTTACAAATTTCATATTTTATTTTTTTAATTTTTTTCTTTTTAACCCTACTCTTTGTGTTTTAGGAACACCTTTGTAGCTTTTCTTTTTAACTCTTCTACCCTTTAAAGTATCAACAGTCTTACTCGTCTCCATGTGTTTTCTGTTGTATTTTAAAACTTTTTTGCTCTTTGCTGTTGGCCCTTTTATCTTTTGTTTTACAACTCTTCTTTCTGTTAACGTTCCCTCTTTAGGTCTATCTACCTGAACCTGTTTCATCCCCCCTTGTGTTTTTACAACTTTTCTTTTTCTGCCCGTTATAGGATTTTTATATCTTCTAGTGGTAACTGTTCTTCCAAATACATCTTTTGATTTGGTTTGTTTATATACAGGCTTAACTGCTTTTTTAACTGCGGCAGCAGTTTTTTTAGCAGCAGTCTTTATGCCTTTTCGCGCTTTACGCAAAGCATTACCTACTTTAGTGCCCCCTGGTTTTTTCTTAGCCATTTTTATTATTATTTATTTTTACAACCAAAATTTTTAGCGTAATTAGCCATCTTAACTACACTTTCTGTATACTTTTTAGTATTCTTCATTACAGCATCGGCAGCGGAACAGGCATCTTTGAACCCGTTCCTTTTTGCCCATGATGTGAATTTCCCTTCATTTTTTTCTTTTATGGCGGGAAATTTCTTAGTTCTGCCCTTCATCGCCATTACGACTTGCGCATTACTCCTGTTCTATTACTACCAACTTTAGTTTTAAAAGCATATTCTAATTTGCTTTTTACACTTTTTGGATAGTGCTTGTCTTCCATCATTGAATGGTTGCCCATATAAGCGTGACCATATTTTGACTTAGACATTCCTTTAGACTCGTCTCTTCTAGACTTCATAGATTGCTTGTGAGAACCTTTATGTTTCATTCCCAAAGACTCATCTAATCTTGCGTTATAACCTTGATGTTTCATTTTTTAACAATTTATTAATTAGTACGTACTTTTCATTTCACTTCCATAACCTGGATTCATTTTTAATGAACCGTTATTTAATTTAGCAAACTCATTGGCTTGAGCTTTCCCAACTGTGTTGTATGGAAATTTTTTTACTTTCATTTTGCCCGTATCCGGACAACTGTATTTTACTGTTGGCATATTATATATTTTTATTTTACAAAGATAACAAAATTATGCTTTCTTCTTTTTATCTTTTTTATTTAAACTCTTACTTGTAGCGCTAATAGTTCTAATAGCTTCTCCAAACTTACCCTGTTTAATATTTTTTACAGTGTCTTTTGCTCCTTTATAAACTTTATAGGCATTAGTATCTTTAGCCTTATTAACCTTATCTACTACTTTTTTAACAACCTTACCTACTTTAGTATTTTTTGCTTTTTCTACTTTTGCTTTTACTTTGTCAGCAGCCTGTTCTATTCCTGTTTTACCGGTAGTTTTCTTTATAAACTTCCTAGTTGTTTTTCTATTTTCTTTAGCCTTTTTTTTATCATCTTTAGACATTAAGACTTTACCTTTCTTAGCTTTTTTAATAGCTCTTTTTTCAAATCTTTCTTCTCTTTTAGCGCGTAATTTATCTCCGAATCTACTCATAGTTTTATATTTTTCTACCTGTATAGGTTTTCTTTTTACCTTTTTCTTTTAATTTATCTTTAGTTGCTTTGACTATTTTTTTTCCTAACTTATAACCTGCTTTAGCCATTGTATATGCTGACTTTAAAGGGTTAGGTGCTGTGCCTGTATACATAGCTCTAGACGTATCAAGCTTTTCAGTAGCATACTTTTTTTTCTCTTTTTGTTTATTACCAAATCTACTCATGTTACATTTTTTGTTTGGTTCGCTTACCTCTAAAATAATTTACTTCTTTTCTCTTTTTTCCTTTTTTATCAAACTTCTCAACTTTTCTTAAATTATTAACTGCGTTATTTCTTTTTACTTTAGTAACTACTTTTTTAACACTTCCATCTTTTCTTTTTTTCACTTTTATTTTCGCAGATTCTCCATCCATCTTAGCTTCATATTTTAAAGTTTTATTGTTTTTTCTTTTTTTATCTCTTAGTTTTTTTAATATAGCCATAGTTATTTCTTTTTATTTTTAGCAATGAATTTTGCTTTAGGGTCTGCTGCAGTAATATTTGGATTATTGTCTAATCCATATTTTACACTCTGCATGCCAAGGTTGTTTTTCTTGCCATTCATTTTTTTTCCAAGTTTTGACATAATAGTTTATCTTTGTAGCAAAGTTAATAAAATAAAATTTAATGAATTCGAATTACCTAAAGTATTGGAGAGTCATAAGATACTTCATAAAATCTAAGTATAAACTTACACAAGCTGACTTAGACATTTTAATTTTTCTTTATGATGAGAGTTATTTTTCTAAAGACAAATTCAAAGAGTTTGACGAGCTGCTCAGTTGGAACATAAATAGATTTGATAACTTACTCAGAGATGGGTGGATACAAGTATTTAGAAAATACGATGGTAAAAGAAAAGCTCTCTATACTTTATCTTATAAGTCAATAAGAATGATTAGTTCTATATATAAAAAATTAAGTGGGGAAGAGATACCCACTAGTCCTTCAGCCAATCCTATGTTTAAAAGAAAAGTTTCTTATAGCGACAAGGTTTATAGAAATATGATAATAGAAATGAACAGGATTATAAAACAACAACGACATTCATCTGACGAATAATAGCTACCACCTCATTGTTTAGTAACATGGTGTGTCCTGAGTTCTGGTCATAGTATATCTCGTCACCTTCCTTTATAATCTCAACATCTGTACCTACGTTTAACACTTTACCTTTTCTATATCTTAACTTAGACGTTTCTTCTCCTGAAAGTAAAAGGCCTGACTGCGTAGTTACTTCTTCATCTATTGGTTTTATTATAATATATGTTCCTATTGCTTGCATGTTGTATCGTATGAACGTGCCATTGTAATAATAGCGTTAGTACTAAGTATGGTGTTTGCTACCGATATTGCGTTACTTAATGCACTTACAGTAACTTTAGTAGGGTCTATAACTCCTAAATCTATCATTTTACCCTTTTTTTCTGTTACTACATTATATCCTTCGCCTTTTCCAAGTTTAGATGATAGGTAAATATCTTCTATATTTAACCCTGCATTTTCAAGTATTTGTTTTAATGGAGACAATAAAGAGTCTAATAAAATTGCGTAAGCAATTTTTTCGGCATCAGATTTTCCACTTTTTAGTTCTGAAGAAATATTCATCAAGGCTACTCCACTACCTGGCAATATCCCGTCAGATAAAGCAGAACGAACCGCACAAACTGCATCATCTACCCTGTCATACAGTTCTTTTTGCTCTAAATCAGTATTACCTCCTACATGTATAACCCCTACACCTCCGGTCAATGAGGCTATACGTGATAGTATAAACTCTCTATCAGCTTTGGTCTTAGCTCTTTTGTGAGCATCTTTTAACTCAGACACTCTGCCCTCTAACTTTTCTTGATGCTCCTCATCTTTTGGTGAACAAAGGACGACAGTGGAGTCTCTCCCAACTATCACCTTGGACGCTCTCCCTAAATCGGAGAAGTTTACAATACTCAAGTCGTCCCCTGTTTTCTCAGAAAAATAAGTTGCACCTACTGACATGGCTATGTCTTGCATTAACTCATGAGTTTTCCAACCAAATGAGGGTGGTGGTATAACACACACCTTCAATCCTCTTTTCATAACGTTAGCCGCTAACGTATTAACAACATTAGCTGAACATGGAGCTATAATAAGTAGTTTTTTACCTTCTTGAATAATTGGTTTTAATATTCCTTCTATATTTAATACATTACTTATCTCTGCATCAGACACAAGTATGTTAACATTTTCTAATATACACTCGTCTTTCTTTTGATTATTAACAAAAAGAGTGCTTGAATAACCCCTATCTATCTTTATTCCTTCAGTGGTTTCAGAATAAGTTTCTGAATTAGAAGACTTTTCCACTGTCACTATCCCGTTTTCTCCTACCACATTGTAAGTTTCAGATATTATATTTCCAACAAACTCATCATTGTTAGCAGAAATAGTAGCCACATGGTTAATAGTATTCTTGTCCACTTTGACACTATCTCTTTTTAACATCTCAATTATTTGAATAGTATATGAAGATAGTGCTCTAATAACTTCAGTAACACTAACATCAGGGTTCTTACCTAATAGTCTTGTAGTATTCTTAACTATAGACTCAGTTAAAACAATAGCCGTGGTTGTTCCGTCTCCGGCTAAAGTAGCTGTTCTTTCAGCAGCTTGTTTCATTATTCTAACTGCTAAGTTTTCAACAGGGTCAAGAAGCTCAACTGCTTTTGCAACTGTCACTCCGTCTTTGGTAACAGTAATGCTTGCCGTATGGTCTGGTGATTCTATAAGCACAGTATTGCCTCGCGGCCCTAACGTGCTCTTTACTGCATTTGCAATTTTAGTAATTCCTTTGATTAATTTATCTCGACCTTCCGAACCGAAGTCAAGCTCCTTGGGGATGTATCCTGTATTATTCATTAATTTAAATTTAAGTTTAATTTACTGCAAATATAGGAATTATTTTCTTATACCACTAACTTTAGTTATGTCAAAATTTTTTACTCTATTTATATATATATATTTTCCCTCCTTATTAAAAAAAAATTCATAAAAAAACCTTCTCCAAATTGACATTTTCGACACTACCCTTGATTATCAGTTAGTTAGCTATCTATTTTCGACACTAAAATCGACACTAATAGTGTCAATAATTAACACTATTTTTGCAATATGGCTATAGATATAACAAATTACTTATATATACTTATAATGATTATTATGTTTTTGTTGGGGCTATAAAAGAAAAGGGAGCATATAGCTCCCTAATCCGTGTCAAACAAAGGGGTAAAATTATTTCTTAAACAATTTCTTCATAGAAGACATCATCTCTTCTTTCATTTGCTTTTGTTGCTCTGCAAGTTCTATACCCGCAGCAATATCTCTTATCAAGCTTGAGCTCTTCATTGCTCGTCTCATTTTAGCGGCACGAGTAATTCCCATTTCTGAATCAGGTCTGTCATTTACTAACCTGCCGTTTTTTATATGTAGTCCGTCCATAGTAGTGTTATTTATCTGTGATATACAAAGATACAAAAATTTATTAGATATATGTAGTGTTTAGGCTCCCCCCCATCCTACACCTACCACCGCCCACAGCAAACCGATTTTTTTTTAGGGGGTGGGGGTTGTTTTTTTGTCCGTTAGTCTCAATTTTTTTGGAATTTTTGCCGGCTCTGTATCTCTGTTAGTGTCTCTTTAAGGATACAAACCACACCGAACAACGCGAACCCCTTCCCCTCTCTCTCTGTTGTCCCCTTCCCCCTTTCCCCCCTTCCCCTCACTACATAAAAAAGCTTTAACACATAAAGAGGAAAGAGACCACCCCCGAACGCGTGCCGATTTACACAAATAAAACATAGTGAAAAGCTCTAATATAATTGACTGAATAACAGATATAAACAACACAAAGTTTATAAAATGTTAAAATTTATTTTTTATTTCGTGTTTTTTCTTTGTTTTAATCGAGAATTAAACTATATTTAAACAATTATTAATCGGAGGGACTATAACCCTCGTAAAATTTTTAAAATTATGAGAAATTTATTAGAGTTAGAGACTACAATCCTAACAGAAAATCAAACATTAAGAAACGGGTTCAGAGTTGAGGAAATCAACGAGAATCTAAATCAAATTTTTGCCGGTGGACTATCTAAGTTCAATTCATCTGTAAAAATGGCGAAAGTAGTCAAGAAATCAATGGACTTTTTTAATTCTGAGGAGTGTCAAAATCAGTTAAATGAGGAGGGCATTTCGTGGACTAAGGAAGAGTTTTTTATGAAGTTATTTGGGTGGAAGAGGGCATTTGGTTACAAAATGCTAAAACTTGCAGAGGTTCATCCGAGTACAATTAGAAGTTTTGTGAACAAAATGCAAACACTCAGAGATAATGGAGAAGACACCAAAGAGACCTCAATAAGTGTTGAAAATTGTTTGAAGTTTGTTCGAGGTGGTGGAGAAGAAACCAACAACGAACCGACCACACCAAACCCAACCACTTTGCAAATGGTTTGCTTAATAGACGGGATGAAGAAAAAAGTTGTAGTTAAATTAAACGGACAAATTAAGTGTGATTTAACAGATGAACAACTTGAGTTACAAATTGAAGTTTTAAAGCAAATTGTACTAAATAACCAAGCAGAACGCGAGGGGATGGGAAATTAAATAAATCAATAACAAATTAAATTTAAAAATTATGAATAATTCAATCGGTATAACATACCAAAACACAGGACTAACGAGCCGAGGAACTTTAAGAAGTTATCACTCGAGCCCGAGCCCTAACTTTATTAATAAAACCCCTTATAACGTTGATTTACGTGGGTTAAAACCAACAGAGAAACGAAGACTGTTAACTTTTGAGGGTGGCGAATTTCACTCAAATTATGCAGTCGGCTTTGAAATTGAAAAGACCTATTTCAACAGATTTGAAAACAACGATAGAGGTTCAAGAATCGGAGAACTTGCACTTTTTAAGGGGTTCGAACTTGATTCGAGTTGTGGAGTTGAAGCAATTACCCACATTTTACCATTGCTTCCTCGAGGCTTATGGAGAAATAAGGTTTACAATATGTTTCACCAAGCTAAGCACATTTTAGAGGATGAATTTTCACCGAGTAATTCAGATTGTGGTGGACACATTACTTTATCTTGTAAGGGGTTAACGTCAACGGAGTTATTCGAAAAAGTAGCTAAATACTCAGGTCTAATTATGAGCCTTTACCGAATGAGGTTAACTAACCCTTATTGTAACCATAATATGACCTTTAGAACCTCTAACTATGATTGGATTAATGGGACACTGAGCCGAACCGGTCGCAGAAATACGCGTATTTCCTCATATAAGTACGCGTTCTGTAAATTGGGCACAAATGGAACGATTGAATTCAGAGTTCCCCCAAGAGTTACCGGAGTCAAGCAGTTAATGAAAAGATACGAATTATTTTATGAGTTGATTGATTGTGCCGTTAATGAGGTTGGTTGGTCTAAGTTTATGAACCGAGTTAAGCCGATTATATTATCAATGTATCCGGACAATGAGAACAAAGCGAAGTTAATTCTTAGCCAAGCGAAGTATTTTCAAAGGTTCATTAATACTAACGGACTGAGAACCTCTGAAGTAACAGATATTTATATGGAGTGTAACACTCCAGAGAGACAAGAAAAGAGAAAAGAGTGGTTCAGATTGTGAATCACTTTTTTAATTCTTTTAAATGGGGGGACTTTGTCCCCCTTTTTTTTTGGCTAAATGTATCTTTAAAGAGACACCACACACCACACCACACCACACACCACACCACACACCACACACCACACCAAACACCACACCACACACAC
>Ga0163109_10000139_pt1 | contig 58005 bp, 48 predicted proteins | sample CRUFie1St13metaG_FD_108704 | JGI IMG/M metagenome (GOLD analysis project Ga0163109, IMG submission 108704) | Marine microbial communities from the Costa Rica Dome - CRUD Field 142mm St13 metaG | ecosystem: Environmental > Aquatic > Marine > Oceanic > Photic zone | place: Costa Rica: the Eastern...
GGCTTACCAGTCTCTATTATTTCTGATGCAATTAAAAAAGCTCGTCCTGCAAGATTACATATTTTAGAAAAGATGCAAGCAGCAATAGATAAGCCTCAAGAATCTCTTTCTCCTCATGCTCCTAGACTTTTAAGCTTTAGAATTGACCCTGAGCTTATAGGAACAGTTATTGGCCCTGGCGGAAGAACCATCAAAGGAATTACTGAAAGAACAAATACAAAAATAGATATTGAAGATGGTGGCATAGTTACTATTGCTTCTCATGATGGAGCTGCTGCAGAAGAAGCTCAAAAGATAATAGAAGGTTTAACACGCAAGGTTCATGAAGGTGAGATCTTCTCGGGAGTCGTAACACGAATAATCCCTATAGGTGCTTTCGTGGAAATATTACCAGGCAAAGAAGGGATGGTTCACATCTCTCAATTATCTGAAGCAAGAGTTGAGAGAGTAGAAGACGTAGTTAGACAAGGTGATGAAGTTACTGTAAGAGTTCGTGAGATTGATAGCAGAGGCAGAATTAATTTGACTTTGAGAGGAGTTTCTCAAAACGGAGGAATGTCCTATCCAGAGCCAACACCAACTCCTGTGGCACCTTTAAATTAAATTATTTATGGATTCTCAAGATTATATTGCTTTAAAATACATTCAATTTGATAACAAATATCTTTGTGAACATTATTGGGTAAGGTTGACGCAATTAAGCAACCTTTCTGTTCGTAATTTGTATTTTCATAACTAATTTCTTTACCAGAAACATAAGTAAAATTACATTTGGCACTTTTTATGAGTGCATGGGGTGCGGCCAAATCCCAATCTTTAGGAGAGGTTTTACCAGAAATTGAAATATAAACATCTGCATCTCCCCTCAAAAGGGTGCATAATTTATAACCTATACTCCCCATCCTAATAATATTTTCGAAATTCATTTCTTTCAAAATAATTTCTAATTTAGGGTTATTGTGATTTTTACTTGTAAGAACTTTAATAAGTGAATTTTTAGGATAATTTTTAAATTTTTTATTTTCAAAATCAATTTTTTTCTTTTGCAAATTATATTTTTCACTTTCTTTCCAGGTTCCAATACCATTAACCCCAAACCACATTTCCTTTAGACTTGGCAATAAAACCAAACTAAGGATTGGCTTATTTTTAAATAACAATCCAATATGAACTGCATATTCACCAGTATTTTGTATAAAATCTTTAGTCCCGTCTAAAGGATCAATAAACCATTTCCAGTCGCTTTTTGATACTTCATATGATATTGATTTGGAATTCTCCTCTGAAATAATATCCCATTCTGCATTTGGATATCTCTCCCTAAATTCATTTAAGATAAATTTGTTTAAAGTCAAATCTGCTTCAGTTACAGGATCCTTATTTTTAAGATTGGAATGTAAATTACTGGACAAACTATATAATGGGACTAAATCCTTTTCGAAATTTCTCAACATAGAAGAAGATTTTAATCCTATATTCCTTAAGAATTCAAGTAAATCATCTAAATTAACATCTCTTGGCAAACTAATCATTTTATTATGCAATCAGAAGAAAATTTATCCTTTGCCAGAAGTGACGAGCCAGAATCAAAGGTATTGTACATTGTAGGGACCCCAATTGGTAACCTAAACGATATTTCAAAGAGAAGTGTGAATATACTCTCAAATGTATCTTTTATAGCTTGCGAAGACACAAGACATACGAAAAGAATGCTAGGTGCTTTAAAAATAAATAATAGACTTATTAGTTTTCATAAACATAATGCAAAATCTAAAACAGAATTTATCATCAGCAAATTAAAAGAAGGGGAGTCAGTGGGACTAGTTTCTGATGCAGGAATGCCTCTAATAAGCGATCCAGGAGAATACTTAGTTAAGAAAGCACGTTGTAATAATTTAGAAGTTATTTGTTCTCCAGGACCCTGCGCTGCTTTAACTGGTTTAGTAAGTAGCGGTTTAGTTTCAAATAATTTTTTATTCATAGGTTTTATATCAAGAAAAAAGAATGAAAGAGAAAAATGTTTACGTACGATCGCCAAAAGCATTAATACAACTATTGTTTATGAATCGCCAAAAAGACTAAAATCGTTTTTGAAAGAATTAGAAGATTTTTGTGATGATGATCGGGTAATCCATATAGCAAAAGAGCTCACAAAAAAACATGAACAACATTGGCAAGATACATTAAAAAATATAAATCAATTAATGAGTGTTAAAGAACCAAAGGGAGAATATACAATCATAATTGAAGGGATAAAGAAAGAAGAAAGAAATGATCAAGAAATATATGAAGTATTAAAAATGGATTTAAAAAATCTTATAAAATTAGGTTTAAAGAGAAGTTCTGCAGCCAGTTTCTTAGCAAATAAAAGTGGATTATCAAAGAATATTATCTATAATCTAGAGTATTAAATTAATCAAATATTATGCCAAGTAAGGTAAGTGTTTTATTCTTAAATTTGCTTGTAAATTTTGTTATGTTTTCTTTGTTGTTTTTAGGAGTACAAAATGCAAATAAAAAAAATGCGATAAATTTTTTATCATATCAATCTGTAGAAATGCCTTTAGGGTTTATTTTGGGTGTAAGTTTTATTTTTGGTACCACTACAGGGTGCCTACCTCTTCTATTTAGTCAAAATTCAAAAGATAATTAAATTGCTAATAAATTATTCTCAAAAATAATCCTGGTAATTCCTTTTTCTTTAAGAAATTGACTAGCTAAATAAAATATCCTCCCATTAGGAATTTTTATTAACTTTTGATTCTTAGAGATAAAACTCTTTGCTAATTTTTTATCAGAGAATAATCTAATAACTTTGCGTTTTTGATCACTATCTGACAAGAATCCAAATTCTGGAAAATCACTTATTAAATTTGTCTCTAATTCCGTACTTGAGTTGACTAACATATAAATATTTTCGGGCAAACTAGCTTCCTCTAGTGGAACAGAAGTTAGATCTTTTCTTACACCAAAATCAAAAGTTTGCTCTAATGGTGAAATCTCGACAAACTCATTTGTGGTGGGAGAGGAATTTAATTCTCTATTATGGATATTATCTTTTCTATTAAGTAAACTTTTTTCTATATTTTTAAATTCAGATGATCCTATTAGATTTTTAAGGTGTTTTATTATTGTGGCCTTTTTTAAGCCATACTCTATTGAAAGATCTTCTAAAAGAGTTCCACCTTTAAAAGATTCAACCATTTGTTTTTTTTTAATTTCAGAGAGAATTTTAGGCACATTAAAAAAACTGTTAGTTTTATTATATATACGTTTATAACTTAAAAATCCTTTATATCCTCTCTAAAAAAAATTTAAACTGAATTCTATTTTTAATTACAGAATTTTATTTATAATCATAGATTCTCTTGTTTTAACCCCTTTAAATGAGTAAACTTAAAAAGTTACAAATTCAAAGGTTATGAATTTTCATATCCTAACCTTAAATTTAAATAGGCTCTCTTAGCTCAGCTGGATAGAGCAACTGCCTTCTAAGCAGTGGGTCTCAGGTTCGAATCCTGAAGAGAGCGTACCTATTAATACTGTAATTAAATTCTTTTTTATTTTGAACATTAATAATCCTTATAAAAATCCTTTATTTGATTTTTGATGACAAAAAACTTAAGCGAAAAATTATTGATTAAAGACAATTTAGATTTTGGAGAAAAAATATTTCTCACAGGAACATTTCTCTTCCCCTCTGCATTACCAATAGGGGGAATACTTTTATTAATATCCTTAATTATTTCAATTAAAGAATCATACAAAAGTATCCTAAAAGATAAATTTAATATCATAGTATTTCTCAGCATATGCTTAATTATCTTAAGTACGATAAATATTTCTTTATTAAATACTCCTGAAAAATTAAAAGAATATCAGAATTCATTTATATTTATAAATCTATTTAATTGGATTCCAATATTATTGGGATTTATAGGATTTCAGTCTTATTTACAAAGACAAGAACAAAGAATCTATTTTATAGAATCATTAATTCTTGGTTCTATTCCAATTTTCTTTAGTTGTTTTTTACAGATGTTTGGCATTCAAGGTCCATTCAAAACACTTTTTGGAAGCATAGTTTGGTTTTTAAAACCTTATGAAGAAGTCGGAGGTATAACAGGTATTTTTAATAATCCAAATTATCTTTCTTTTTGGCTTATTGTTTCTTTACCTTTAGTTTTATACATTACGACATCTAAAACTTATAAAAATAAAAATTTATCGAGATTTATTTTAGGGAGCATTTCAATATCAATAATTATTTTTGCCTTATTAACAAATTCAAGAAACGCTATTCTTGGATTATTTATTATTTTCATAAGTAAACTTAGTTTAAAAAAATCTATTTTCACAATTATTTTTACATCAACGATGCTTATTTTTTATTTTATTTCGCCTTTAACGAATACTAATAGTTTTACATTACAGATTATTTCCCAAGGTAATAATCTAATATCAAAAATCTCATATATTTTTGATGTCTTAATACATTCTCCTAGATTTGAAATATGGAAGTCAGCGATACATTTTATTAGTCAAAAACCAATTTTAGGTTGGGGGGGCTCAACATTTCCATACTTAAATTCATTCCATAATTCAAAGATTTTGAAGCCAATAAATTTTACAAATGCTCAACATACTCATAATATTTTTTTAGAACTTGCCCACAACTTCGGTATTCCATTGGCGGTACTAATTTCATCAGCAATTTTATATCTCTTAATTAGAAATCTCATAAAAATCAAAAAAGAAAAGATAAAATTTGATAATTTACAATCGCCCGCTTGGATATTATCTTCTTTTTTAGTTCTTCTTTTCCATATGACTGATATTCCATATTATGATGGTAGAGTTAGCATTTTAATATGTATATTATTTGCCGGCCTTAGATGTATTTTAAATAGTGGGAAAGAATCAGGTCTTAAGGTATCGTAGAAATTCTGACAAATGTCTCTTATCCATCCTAGTTCTTCAATACATCCAACATCAGAAGTAGAAAAGGGAGCTTCCATTGGAGCTAATACAAAAATATGGCATTGGGTTCACGTTTCAAAAGGAGCTGTAATAGGGGCAAATTGCAACTTAGGTCAAAATGTCTTCATCTCAAACAAAGTGAAGATTGGAAACAATGTAAAAATACAAAATAATGTATCTATTTATGATGAAGTTATTTTAGAAGACAATGTATTTTGTGGTCCAAGTATGGTCTTCACTAATGTTATTAATCCTAGATCATTGTATCCTAAAAAATCTGAATATAAAAAAACAATTATAAAGTCAGGCGCTTCATTGGGGGCTAACTGTACAATATTATGTGGAACTATTATTGGACATAGCAGCTTTGTTGGAGCGGGAGCTGTAGTTACTAGAGATGTTAAGGATTTTGCTTTAGTTACTGGCTTACCTGCAAAACAAGTTGGTTGGATGAGTGATTATGGAGAAAAAATTCCATTGCCATTATTTGGTGAAGGTACTTGGAAATGCGACAAAACAAATCAAACTTACATTTTAAGAAATAGAAATTTAACAAAAAAATGAATTTAAAATTTCAAAATTTTAATAATAAAAATTTAAACAAAGATTGAGAATATTATGCATATTTGTATTTTTCAGACTGGAGAACCTATACATATTGATGGAGGGCATTATAGGCCAATGAGAGCAATATCTCTAACTAACAAACTTATTAAGAATGGTCATAAAGTTACATTAATAACTTCATCTTTTTTCCACCAGAGGAAAAAATTTAGGTCAAAAAAAACAAAAAAAATAAAAGTTAATAGATTTCTAGAAATAATCCTAATAAAATCTCCAGGCTATAAAAAACATATTGGTTTAAAGAGAATAATAGATCATATATCTCTCGCATTAAATTTAAAAAATTATTTAGAAGAGAATAAAGACTTTAAACCTAATAAAGTTTTTGTAGGTTATCCACCAATTGAAACTAGTTTAATATTAGTTTTATGGGCAAAGAAATTTAATATCCCTACAATGATTGATATTAAAGATAATTGGCCAATTAATTTTATTGACCCTTTTCCAAAAATATTAAAACCTATAGTTAAAATTTTTATTTCTCCTTACTTTTTTATTTCTAAATATGTTTTTAGGAACTCTAATGCAATAAGTTCAATTTCAAAAGAATTTATTGATTGGATAAGTGAGTTTTCAAAGCAACCTAAAAAAAAATACATAATTACTCCATTAATAAGAGAGCCAATTAAAATTTCATCATCTGAAACTCAAGAAGCAATAAATTTTTGGAATAAAAAAAATATTGATATTTTAGCTTCTAAACATTTTTCATTTGTTGGAAGTTTAACCAATTCATTTAATTTTGATTTTATTTTCAAATCAGCAGAATTTTTGATAAAAGAATATCCTGAATATAGCTTCATAATTTGTGGATCTGGAGATCAATATAAAGATTTAATACTTAAAAGTTCAATTTTTAAAAATATTAGAGTACTAGGAGAAATAAACAAATTTCAAGCAAAAACTTTAATAAAAAACTCTATTGCAACAATAGCTCCATATAGAAATACTATTAATTTTCAAAAAAGCATCCCAAATAAAGTCATTGAAAGTCTTGAAAATGGGACTCCATTTATTACTAATTTAGATGGAAAACTAAAAAATATGATTGACAAATATGAAAATGGAATTTATATCCCAGAACATAATAAAAAGTTTCTGAGCCAATATATTAACCTTATCAAAGATCACACTTATAGAGATAAATTATCAAATAATGCATCAAGAAGTTTTGAAAAGTTATTTAATTTTGATAGAGCTTATGATAGGTTAAATGAAGAAATTTTAAGAATGTAATCTTATTTCTTTTTTCTAAACATATTAATGTCCAAAGAACAAAAAACAGATAAGAAAGATCCCACTAAGATTGTCAATAATTTTGAAGATACTTTTAAGCTTTTCATGTTTTCAAAGGACGAAATAAGCAAACTTTATAGAAAAATTAAATTAATTAGAGATACTGAATTTAAAATTGCAGCTGAAAGGGAGAAAGGAAATATAGGTGGCCCTGTACATCTCAGCATAGGACAGGAAGCCATAGCAACTGGAATTTCATTAAACCTAAATAAAAATGATTATGTTTTCGGTGCTCACCGATCACATGCTCATATAATTGCCTTAGGTTCCCCCATAACTAAATTATTTGCAGAATTATTAGGTAAAGAAATAGGGCTTTCCAAGGGTTTAGGTGGATCTATGCACCTCATAGACAAATCAGTTGGTTTTATGGGTTCAGTTCCAATTGTGGCAGGTACTATTTCATTAGCTGTTGGAGCTGGATTTGCAATAAGCCAGAAAAATACTAAAGCTGTTTCCTTAGTTTTTTTAGGTGATGGAGCTTCTGAAGAGGGTAATTTTCATGAGAGTTTAAATCTAGCCAAAATTAACAATCTACCAGTAATTTTTGTTGTAGAAAATAATCTTTTTTCAAGCCATATGGAAATCTCATTAAGACAACCAAGCCTAAATATTTCAAGATTTGCAGAGGCTAATTATATTCCTCACAAATTGATCGATGGAAACAATATCGCAGAAATCGTCCAAACTGCAAATGAATTTATTAATATTGCGAGAGATAATAAAGGACCAACCCTAATCGAAGCTATTACTTATAGATGGCTTGGACATGTTGATTGGAGGGAGGATATTGATGTAGGAATAAACAGATGTGAAAAGACTTTAAAAATCTGGAAAAATAAGTGCCCGCTTAAAAGATTCAAAAATTCTATTTTAAAAGAAAATATTTTGTCCTTAGAAACTCTAAATAATATTGATAAAAGTATTCAAAAAGAAATCAATGAAAGTTGGGAGACAGCCCTAGAGGCGCCATATCCAAATAAAGATAATCTTTTGAAAAACGTATATAGTTAAAAAATGAGGCATACAAGTTATTCCGAAGCAATACTTCAAGGTTTTGAATATTTATTAGAAAATCACGAAGAGGTTTTCATAATAGGTCAAGGTTTATGGAGTCCTTGGTATGTAGGAAATTCGATGAAAGATCTTGACAAAAAATTTAGTAAAAAAAGAGTAATAGATACTCCAGTTTCTGAGAATGCAGTGACAGGGGCTGCTGTTGGTGCTTCTTTATGCGGTATGAAACCTATCGTGGTACATCCTAGAATGGATTTTATGTTGTACGCAATGGATCCAATTGTAAATCAAGCTGCAAAGTGGAGTTATATGTTTGGAGGGCAAGCTAATGCTCAAGTAACTATTAGGGCAATTATAAATAGAGGAGGAGAGCAAGGAGCTCAACATTCACAATTATTACATTCATGGTTTGCTCATATTCCTGGATTAAGAGTTGTAATGCCATATTCAGTATCCGATGCAAGAAATTTACTTATTGCATCAGTCCTTTGCAAAGACCCAGTTATTTTTATTGATGACAGATGGCTTTATGATCAAATGGATGAAATTTCCAACATAGAAATTTTAGATTTAAAAAAGCAATCTCCAAAGGTTGTTCTAAAGGGGGAGAGTGCTACTGTTGTTGCATCAGGTTATTCTACAAAATTAGCAAAGGATGCTATAAAAACTTTTTTACAAACTCATCCTTGTAAAAGAATAGAACTTATTGATCTAAGAATAATTAGTCCTTTAGATATAAATCCAATAATAAATTCTGTCAAAAAAACAGGTAATCTAATAGTAATAGATGGAGGATGGAAAAGCTGCGGAATGGGTTCAGAAGTAATTTCATCAGTTATGGAAAATATAAATCCAAATTATCTAAAAAATTCGCCCGTGAATATTTCCTTAAAACCTTCTCCTGCCCCTTGTTCATCAGTTCTAGAAAAAGAATACTATACAACTACTGATGAAATAATAAATATTTTAAATCAAATCATTAATTAAAAAACTCTAAAATTTTATTTGAAACCTCTTCAACCTCTTTTTCACTCATCATGTGATTTAAAGGCAATAATAATAATCTGTTAAATAATTTATTAATAGAGGGATATTCATCTATTGAATAACCGAGTTCTTTAAAATGGGCTATGGAGAAACCACCCCATTGTTTTATAGTTCCAATTCTATTAAGTTTCAAAAATTGCATTAATTCATCCCTTCTATCCACTTGAATTTCGTAATTTTGATAGGTGCTAATTGAAGAACTATTCGTAGAAAATTTTGGAGGGAGTTTTAATAAAGAGCTTTGTTCCAGAGGCATTAGAATTTGATCATAAATGGAGGCAAGTTTTCTCCTTTTGGTTATTAAAGTATTAATATTTTTTATTCTTTCAAGTACAATTCTTGCATTAAGTGCATCTAGCCTACTATTTCTCCCCCAATTAATTGCCTCCAACCCTGGTCCCCTGCCATGATCTCTTACAGATCTAGCGAAAGCATTTAAATTATCATTATTTGTGATAATTGCCCCACCATCCCCCAAAGAACCAATAACCTTAGCTGGATAAAAAGAAAGACAACCTCCAATCCCCCAAGTACCAGAATGTTTTTTGTTATTAAAAGCTCCAATTCCTTGAGCAGAATCTTCAACTAATGCAATATTATTTTTCAAACAGAATTCTTGTATTGGATCCATATCTGCTACTACACCATTAAGTTGAGTAATCATACAAGCAGAAACATTATCTAATAAACATTCTTTCAATTGAGTTATTTCAGTCATCAAACTTTTTTTGCAAACATCCATTGGCAATGGATTCAACCCAGCACTTCTAGCTGCTGATGCAGTAGCCAACATTGTATGAGCCGGAACTAAGACGTTAGAACCTTTTGGTAAATTCAAAAAACTAAAAATTATTTCCATAGCATCAGTAGCATTTCCTACACATATACAATGTTTTATATTCGTTAATTTCTCTATCTTTCTTTCTAATAAATCTATAAATGGTCCTCCAATCAGGTAACCACTTTCCAATACTTCTTCAATGAGAATATTATAATTAATTTCTTTGCAGTAATTTTTGTAATTAAAAAAAGGAATCTCCATTCAATTACAATAAATATAAAAATAAACTATAACAATTGAAATACAAAAAAATGTTAGAGTTATCTAAATTGAATGAATTTAATTCACTTTATTAAATATGAGAGAAGTTAATAGCTTATACTTCAATTCAATAAAATCAAAACTATTAAAAAAAAATTTTACTGTAGGGATTATTGGATTGGGCTACGTAGGTCTCCCTTTAGCATTAACATTTTGCGAGAAAAATATAAGAGTTATAGGTTTTGATATAAATAATGAATATATAAAAAAATTAAATAATGGCAAAAGTTATATTCATCATATTAACTCAAAAAAAATTGCTAACCAAATTTCAAAAAAATTATTAAAGGGGACTTGCGATTTTAAACTTATTCAAGAAGTTGATGTTATTTTAATTTGCGTACCAACTCCATTAAATAAGTACAAAGAACCAGATCTAAGTTTTGTTAACTCAACAATGAGTAATATCAAAGATTACTTAAAAAAAGGACAAATTATTATTCTAGAAAGTACAACTTACCCAGGAACTACAGAAGAACAAATCAAGCCAATACTTGAAAAAGAAAAATTCAAAGTAGGCGAAGATTTATTTCTCATTTATTCTCCTGAGAGAGAGGATCCTGGTAATAAAGAATTCAAGACTGAAGATATACCAAAAATACTTGGCGGTTATACAGAAAAATGTTCCATTCTTGGCGAAATAATTTATAAAACCATTATCAAAAAAGTAGTTACCTTATCATCAACAAAGGCAGCTGAGATGACAAAGTTAGTAGAAAATGTGCAAAGGGCTGTAAATATTGGTCTTATGAACGAATTAAAGCTATTATCTGACTCTTTAGATATTGATATTTACGAAATTATAAATGCAGCATCAACAAAGCCTTTTGGTTTTACTACATTTTATCCAGGGCCTGGATTAGGAGGACATTGTATACCTATTGATCCTTTTTACTTGAGTTGGAAAGCAAAAGAATTTGACATTAATTTAAAATTTATAGAACTTGCTGGAGAAATAAATTCATCAATGCCTAGTTACATAATTAGAAAGATTTCTGATCATTTTAATGAAAAATGTAAAAGTATAAAAAATAGCAAAATTCTTATTTTAGGAATGGCATATAAAAAAAATGTAGATGATTTAAGAGAATCTCCATCTCTTAAAATTGGTGAAATTTTAATTAATATGGGGGCAAATTTAAGCTATTGTGATCCATATATTAAAGAATTACCAGATTTAAGAAAATATAATTTTAAGCTAAAAAGTATAGACTTAACTGCAGAAAATCTTAGGAAATTTGACTGCACAATTTTAGCCACTGATCATGATATTTTTGATTATGAGTTAATTAAAAAAAATAGTATTTTTATAATTGATACAAGAGGAAAATATGAAATTAATAAAAAAATATTGCGCGGTTAATAATGACTATTAGAAAGAAGTATTTAGCTTTAGTTGGATGCGGAAGAATAAGCAAATCCCATATATCATCAATTATCAATAATCATAAAAGATGTAAACTTGTCGCGATATGTGATAATTCAAAAAATAAATTAGATGATGCTATTAACTTTATTAAAGATGAATATTTAAAGAATAAATTAAAAATAAATATACCAAAAATCTTTTCGAAATATGAAGATTTACTAAATGCATTTTATGAAAAAAATTTTGTTATTGATTTAATTATCCTAGCTACACCAAGTGGTTATCATCCCTCACAAACTATCAAAGCAGCAAAATTAGGGATAAATATTTGTACTGAAAAACCAATGGCTCTTAATTTAAAAGATGCAAGAGAAATGGTTGAATTCTGTAATGAAAGGAAAGTAAAGTTGTTTGTGGTCAAGCAAAATAGATTAAATCCTACACTACAAGATCTTCGTGAAAAAATTAAAAAAAATATGTTTGGCGACATAGCGTTAATAACAATTAATGTTTTTTGGCAAAGACCACAAGAATATTATGATCAAGATGAATGGAGAGGAACAAAGAAATTAGATGGGGGTGCTTTAATGAATCAGGCTATTCATTATGTTGATTTATTAGAGTGGTTAGGAGGAAGTATTAGTAGTATTAGCGCTTTCACTTCTACAAGAAAAAGAAATATTGAAACTGAAGATACAGCTGTTATATCTATTAAATGGGAAGTTGGAACTTTAGGTTCAATGAATGTCACAATGTTGACATATCCAAAGAACTTGGAGGGTTCAATTACAATTATTGGGGATAAAGGAAGTGCAAAGGTTGGAGGAATAGCCCTAAATAATTATGATTTTTTTCACTTTGAGAATAAAATAGAACATTCAGAAATACTTAATAAAAATTATTTACCGAAAAATGTTTATGGAGAGGGTCATTTAAAATATTATTCGAATATGCTTGATGTTCTAGAAGGTAAAGATGAGGCTATATGTTCTGGAGATGATGCTTTAACTAGTATAAAAATTATTTGTGCTGCTCATAAATCATTTAATGAAAAAAGAATTATTGATCTAAATACCGAAATGGACTTATGAAGAAAATAAACAATTTTTTTTCAGAAACATTTAATTTAAATTTTTTTAAATTATTATCAAAAATTTTTTACCTTATAAAAAGTGAAAAAAATAATAGAAATTTCTTTATTTTAATTATTATTGTAAGCTTCCAAGCTTTTTTAGATGTAATAAGCTTAGCTTCAATTATTCCCCTAATTTTTCTTATTCAAGATAAAGATTTAATTAGTCAGAATATGAATTCTTACATTAGTAAATTTGGAATAGATGCTCAAATCTTATTTACCAATAATGAATTTTTTATATATGTACCAATTACAGTTATCTTAATAATTTTATTTTCAACCTTATTCAGATTTTATTTAATTCATAAAACTAACAGATTTATTGAAAATATTAGACATAATATTTCTAAAAAACTAATGGATAAATATATTTATAGTTCCTTGAGATTAGAAAGTGATACATCTGAAATTGCAAAATCAATATTATCAGAGGTTGACCAGTTTATAATCATTGTTTTTCAGCCCACTGTATTAATGTTAACAAACATAATTCTTCTTTTAGGAATAGCTTTTTATCTTGTATTTACAAGCTTAGAAGCTTCTATTAATAGTTTGATAATTTTATTATTTTTTTATTTTATATTTTATATTTTTTCAAAAAGGATATTAAACAAGGAAGGTGTAAAGAGTGAGAGAGCCAACAAAGGTAGGTTCAAAACAGCTATAGAGGCCTTTACAAATATTAAAGAAATAAAAATTTATAAGGCAGAAAAATTCTTTTCAAAAAGATTTAAAATTTATTCAAAATCATTTGCTGATACAAGTGCTAATTTCAACACTTTAACTGCCTCTCCAAAATATATATTAGAAATGATTGTTTTGATAGCAATATCATATGCGGTTCTCATTTTCGGTTTAAGAGATAATAACGACTTTAATATACTAACTCTATTAGGTACATTTACATTTTCAGCTTATAAAGCACAGCCAGCGTTAAGTAGTGTAATCTTTGGGATAAATAGTATAGAGTATGGTTCTAAGATAATTTCTAATTTACATCTCAAAATAAAAAATAAAATAAGTAGGAAAGAAAAAAATTCACACATATTTTCAAAAATCAAAGATCCCAAAATTAATCCAGTACAAATAAAAAATATATCTTTTAGTTATAATCAGAAAAGTAAAAATAAAATACTAGAAAATTTAAATTTTGAAATTGAAACATCCTCATTGTGTATCTTCATTGGGGAAAGTGGGGTAGGTAAGTCAACTTTGATGCATATAATTTCTGGTCTTATTCAAGCTGACAAAGGTAATGTAATTTTTAATCTAAATAGGTTTAACAATCAAATTCCAAAAATCTCTTTTTTACCCCAAGATCATAAATTATATGATGCTTCTATCGCGAATAATGTTGCTCTTGGTATTGATATAAATGATATTGACAAAGGCAGATTAATTTCATCCTTGAAAAAAGCAAAAATTTTTGATTATGTATTTAAACTTCAAAATAATATAAATGAAAATGTTGGAGAGAATGGCTCTAAATTATCTGTTGGTCAAATACAAAGAATTGCATTAGCTAGAGCATTATATTTTAAACCTGACATTCTTATATTAGATGAGCCTACTAGTGGACTTGATAAAAATAATGAGCAAAGTATATTTAACACAATTTTAAAACTTTCTGAGGAAATAATAGTAATAATGACAACGCATAGGATACCCCAATTACCAAATAATAAAAAAATCAAAATAATTAGCCTTAATAATCAATAACTATTTAAAAATTATTTAGTAAAGTGATATCTATTTTCTCCATTCGGGAACCAAATCAGAAAGTAATTTCAGCACAAGTTTTGTATCCCTATTATTTATGTAATTTTCAAGACTAGAAATCTTTTTAATCAAAATTTCATAAGGAATATAAGATTCATTAGCCTTAAAAATTAAAGGATGTTCAGTTCCCTGAGATTCGGCATCAATTAATAATTCTTCATACAATTTTTCTCCTTGCCGCAAACCTGTTACTAAAATCTCTATATCTCCATTTGGATTTTCTTTATCTTTTACTGAAAAACCACTAAGTCTAATCATCTGTTTTGCTAAATCCAGAATTTTCACGGGGTTTCCCATATCCAATAAAAAAACCTCTCCTCCTTCACTTAAAGATGTGGCCTGAATTACTAATTGAGCAGCTTCAGGAACAGTCATAAAATATCTAATTATTTCTTTATGGGTTAGGGTTAAAGGACCTCCAGAGAGAATTTGTTTTTTAAAAAGAGGAACTACCGAACCAGAAGAATTTAAAACATTACCAAATCTTACGATAGAAAACTTTGGCATATTTTTACCAGAAGAATTAGTATTTTTATAATTAATCTTATCTGTAAATGCTTGAAAAATTAATTCTCCTAATCTTTTAGAAGCACCCATAATATTCTTGGGCCTTACAGCTTTATCTGATGAAATAAGAATAATCTTTTTTACGTTAGCTGCCTCTGCAGCTTGGCAAATAGATAAAGTTGAGAAAACATTATTATCAATCCCACTAAGTGGATTTTTTTCAATTATTGGAACATGCTTGTAAGCAGCTGCATGATAAACAATATCAATCTTTCGATTTAAAAATATATCTTTCAAGAATAAAGTATCCTTAACATTTCCTAAAAAATAAAATAGTTTAATTTCGCAATTTAATTTTTGAATCTGGGATATTTCTTCTTCTAAATTGTATAAATTAGTTTCTGATGAATCTATCATAATTAAAGATTTTGGCCTATGGTTAATAACTTGTTTGCATAACTCAGTACCTATAGATCCTGCAGCTCCGGAAATACATATATTTTTGTTCTTTATAGAAGTCTCTAGAAGTTCCTTGCTTGGTTCCACTTTTTCTCTTCCCAAAAGATCTTCGATTTCTATTGGTCTTAAAGAGTCTATTTTTTCTATGCCCTTAGTTAAAGCTTCTATAGATGGAACTTTTAAAATAGGAATTTCAAAATTTTGAACTCTTTTAATAATTTTTATTGACTTTTTTTTATCTAATGATGGAATAGCAAAAAGAACCTGACTAATCTTATCTTTAAATTTAATTATTTTATTAGGAGAATAAATTGGAATCCCATATAACTTCCTTCCTTGTAGAATTTTAGAGTCATCAAAAAAAGCAATCACCTTATAATTAGCAGTCATAGTAAGAGTATTTGCTAATTGAGCACCTGCTGCACCGGCGCCATAAATAGCTACAAGATTATTTTTATTTGAGCTTAGTTTTTCGAATACGCCATTTGCTTCTTTTAAAGCAAATCTTGAAAAAGAAATCATAAATGAATTTATAAGCCAAAATAAAAAGTAAGCTTTTAATTCTAAATTGTTAGCTTCTTTAAAAAAATTAAAAAATAAAAAAATAGGAATAATTAGGAAATTTCTCGTCAGAATAGAAAATATAGCAGAAGAATTAATATATTTTGATAAGGTATTATATTGACCCGTAAGAAAAAAAATAAAGATAGATAAAAAAATACAACTAATAACTAATACAGGATTTAATAATTTTATATAAAGAAAATCAGAATTATCAAAAATAAATCCTACTATATAAATTGAAAATAAAATTGTTATTGCATCTAATAATAATAAAAAAGTTAGTTTAAAACTCTTTTTTAAATTTATAAATATTTTGAGGAAAGAATATAAAAATTTAAAAAAAATTTTTTTATAGAGTAACATTTTTAAACCTATAAAGATGAGATTATTTTTAAATAATTATTTGAGATCTTACTTACAAATCTCTTGAAGTTACTATTATATCAGAGCCAGGAGGTGCAAAAGGCTTTAATTTTCTATTTCTTTTGGATATTCTTATTAAATTTTTTGGTGCTTTCATCAAGACCAAGAGGGAACTTATTAAGTTTAATGATAATTTCCTAGAGAAAATATTTATAAAAGTAATTAGGATCAAAAGTAGATCGACTATGATATTGCTATTATCGATATAAAACAATCCTAGCCTACTTTTCCAAGGCCTAATCAATTGATTATAGGCAATATCTGGATCACTTTTATCGTTCAAAATATCACCCTCATCTGAGAAAATTACAGATGAAAAATCCGTTATTCCTGGCTTAATACTAAGCAGCCTTTTTTCAATATCTGTATAAATCTTTACATCTCTTTTGACATTAGGTCTTGGCCCAACGAATGACATCTCACCTTTTAGGATATTCAAAAATTGTGTAAATTCATCTAGTTTTAACTTTCTTATAATTCGACCAAGGTTAGTTATTCTTTTATCATTAGAAGAGGTTGAATCAACCCCAGAAAGATCGGCGTTTACAAACATGGTTCTTAATTTAATCATTTTAAAAACTTTGCCTTTATATCCAACCCTTTCAGCAATATATAAAGGATTTTCCTTATCCTGAAACCATATTAAAATTAATAAAAAAAGTATTATTGGGAAAGTAAAAATTATTCCAAATAATGCAATAACAATATCTATCAATCTTTTCATTATTTTAAGTAAAAGTCTTTTTCATAAAAATATAAATTTCCTTTCATTATCGAACCTATATGGAAAAGTGGATAAACAAAAGAAATAAGAACAAAAATAAAGTTGTTAATACTGAAAATTCTGCGTGATAATAAACTTCCGATATTATATAAAAGGTGACCAATTCTGGATTTAAGAAATATAAGTAAATTTATTAAACTTTTGTCAAATAATTGCAGAAAAATATAATAATCATAAACTTCTATTTGAAATATCAAAGGAATTAAGTTTAATCTTCCTGATCTTGTTTGAACATCTCTATACTTAGCTTTACTTGTATAAATCATTCTTCCTTCATTGTTCTTAAAAAGACTATATGATAAAAAAAGATATTCGTTATTTGAATAAGTAATAAATTGATTAGGGAATGAATAACTATTAAAAATAGATGTTCTAAAAATTCCTGCACAGGTAGAAATCCACTGAGAATCAACCTCAAAATCCTCCTTTGCATCTGGATGAGCTACAGCTAGTGAAGGAGACACATAGGCTAACTTTTTATTTATTAAAGTCGATGTTTCAAAAAACTGTTCAAAATAATTAACTAATTTAGGGAATATTTTAGTAGTAATTGCTAATTTTTTTTGTGTCTCAATAAAAGATTTATCTACCCCTTGAATGGCGATTAAATTTTTATTTTTTAAAAAATATTTAATTAAAATAGAATAATAATCTTCATCTAAAATTACATCACTATCTAAAAAAGCAACTAAAGGAGACTTAACATTTTTAACACCTATATTTCTTGCAATAGCCCCACTATTTTTAAAAGACTTATATATTTCTATATCAATATCTGATTTTGTCTTAAATTTATTTATGGAATTCAAAAGTAATGCACTTTCTTTTTTTTTTACATTATTATCTACAATAAATATTTTTTTTGGCTTTAAAAATTGACCTTCTAATGCTTTAAGACATCTTTCTAGTAATTTAATTCTCTCAAAAACGGGGATAACTACTGAAAATTCCAAAATTTATTAATCTTTAACGAAATATTATCATAAATAAAATATTTTATTTAAAAAATTCTTCAGAAATTATTTAATTATAAAAAGTAAAAGCAATTTATAAATAGGTGTGATTTTTAAAGAATATTTTTCTAGTTTATAAGTACTTTTTTAATGCAATTCACTTCTTAAAGCAATATCAAAGGGCAAGGCTATTTTCCTATCTAGCCATACTGCTAAAATCAACTCTAATAAAATGACAACAATTGTTATTCTTAAATCTGAAAAGAATGTTGAAAAACCGACTAAACAAATCGCTAAACAATATAACATTGTTATTTTTTGTTGACTCATTCCAGAAAGATAAAGCCTCTGATATAAGTGCAATTTATGTGCCTTAAATATATTTTGTTTATAAATTGCTCTTCTTATTATGCAAAATAGCGCATCTCCTAATAAAGGTGCTGCAATAAATAAAGCGTACAACATTTGTGTATAGCTTTTACAAGAAAAAAGAGCAGAAACATATATTATTCCAAGAAAAGTACTTCCCGCATCACCCATAAAAATTTTCGCAGGATTAATATTCCATGGTAAGAATCCCATTAATGTTGAAGAAATAATTATTAATTCAGGATAAGTAAAACTGCTTATAAAAATTAGGATTAAAATAAATGATGAAGATACTAGTCCATCGATCCCATCCATAAAATTTGTCAAGTTTATAAAGGCTGTCCCACTAATTATTATTAGAAAATATAAAATTAAGTTTAAATTAAGGTTTGAAAAAAAAATCTTGTCAAATATATTTTGATAGTACATTAATAATATCAAAACAAAAAATTGAACTAGATACCTAACAAATATGGGTAATTTAAACTTATCATCAAATAAACCTAAAAAAGCCAGAAGTAAGCATATTGATGGGATAAAACTCCCCGCTTGATATGAAAAGTAAGAAGATACCAACGCAAATATAATCCCACCACCTTGAGGTGTAATTAATTGATGAATACTTCTTTTTTCCTGTTTAGCTAAAAAATATTTTTTAAAAAAAGGTAATGTTAATCTCAAAATTAACCAAGTAGATATAATAGATCCAATAATTATCATTATTAATAAAAAGATATTTTAGTTAAAAATTTTTTATTATCATAGACTATTTAAATCCAAAAATTAGAGTTTGAAATTTACAAATTTATAAATACATAAAATATCATGTATTATTTTGTTTATACCAATTCCATCCATCTCTACACATATCTTCTAAATTATACTTTGTCTTCCAATTAAGATATATTAGTGCTTTGCTTGCATCAGCGACAAGAAATGAAACATCACCATCTCTTCTTGGAGCAATAGAAAAAGGTATTTTTATTCTATTTACTTTTTCAAATGTTTTAATAAGTTCCTTAACACTTGTCCCATATCCTGTACCCAAATTAAAAACCGAAAATAAACTACTTTCATTTAAAGCAGAATCTAGAGCAGCCAAATGACCATCCACTAAATCCATTATATGAATATAATCCCTTATACAAGTACCATCCAATGTGTCCCAGTCATCACCAAAAATTTTCAATTCATTTTTTAGTCCTAAAGCAACATCATTTATAGTTGGGAAAATATTTTTATTTTTACCCTTACATTTCTCTCCAATTATTCCTGAATAATGTGCTCCAATAGGATTAAAATATCTAAGTATTATAAAACTCCAGTCCCTTTTTTGAACTGAAAAGTCCTGCAAAATTTGTTCTACTGCGTATTTAGTTTTACTATACGGATTAGTTGGTTTTATAGGATCATTCTCTCTAAGAATTTTATTTGTTTCTCCATATATGCTTGCACTGCTACTAAAAATTAACTTTTTACAGTCATAATTACTCATAGCTTTTAACAAATTAAATGTCCCTACAACATTTGTTTCCCAATAAGATAATGGATTTTTAACTGATTCTTCAACATATTTCAGTCCTGCCAAATGAATTACTGCTTTAATATAATTTTCTGATTTATAGAATTCAGAAAAAATGTTATTTATTACTTCTAAATTCCTCAAATCTCCTTCAAATATATGAAGGTTTTTAATAAAATTTGGATATTTTTTATTTAATAAACCAATTACTTTTTTTAAACTATTTGGATAACTATTAATAAATGAATCAAGAACAACTACCTGATAACCATCTTTTAATAAAGATAAGCATAGATGACTGCCTATATATCCCGCTCCACCAGTTAAAAGAATAGTTTGCATAGAATTAAATATAAAATTTATCAGAGGCTCTTTTTTTTTTTTTATCAAAATATTAATGAAATTAATTATTCAAAAAAAAATAAAAGGCTATTAGATTAAATTTATATTAATGAAAAAATATTTTTGAAACATTTAGTAACTGGAGGTGCCGGTTTTATTGGCTCAAATATAATTGAAAAAGTATTACTTTCAGGAGATGAAGTTATTTGTTTAGATAATCTTTCCACTGGAGATTTAAGAAATTTAAAGAAATGGCAAAATAACACAAAATTAAAATTTATAAAAACAGATATTGAAAATTTTGTCGATTTAGAAGTTGATAAAATTTGGCATTTAGCATGCCCTGGTTCTCCAGCTTTTTATCAAGAGGATCCAATAAAAACAACAAAAACAATTTTCTTAGGAACACTTAATGTATTGGAACTTTCTAAGAGATACCAAGCAAAATTACTTTTAGCAAGCTCCAGTGAAATTTATGGGAACCCAAAGGAACATCCTCAAAAAGAAGAATACTTTGGAAATGTCAATCCAATTGGTAAAAGAAGTTGCTACGAAGAGGGTAAAAGAATTGCAGAATCACTTTGCATAGATTATTCAAATAAATATAATCTTGATATCAAACTTGCAAGAATCTTTAATAGTTATGGGAAAAACATGAAATCAAATGATGGAAGAGTAATTTATAATTTTATTTTACAAGCACTGAAAAATGAGCCAATAACTATTTATGGTGATGGTTTGCAGACTAGGTCCTTTTGCTTTATAGATGATCTAGTAGATGGTTTGTTTAGTTTCATGAAGACAAGTTTTCGTAAACCAATTAACTTAGGTAATAACGAGGAAATTACAATTTTAGAACTAGCAAAATTAATAAAAGCAAAGTGCTTAAGCCAATCAGAAATCATACACTTACCTAAAAGAGAAGATGAGCCTTTAAAAAGAAGACCAGATTTAGTCTTATCGGAAAAGGTGCTTAATTGGCATCCAAAAGTTAATATAGAAAATGGCCTAGAGAAAACTATTAATTATCTTAAGGAAATTCATGTCGTTAACAATTAAAAATATATGTTGTATTGGAGCAGGTTATGTAGGGGGCCCAACTATGGCCGTCATTGCAAGAAACTGTCCTAAAATACAAATTAACATTGTAGATATAAATGAAAAAAAAATTAAGCAATGGGGAAATAAAGATCTAAATAAACTCCCAGTTTATGAACCTGGCCTAGATGAGTATATAAAAGAATGTAGAGGTAATAATTTACATTTCTCTTCCGATGTTGAAAAGTATATTTCAACTGCAGATATGATTTTTCTTTCGGTGAACACACCCACAAAGACTCAAGGTATTGGAGCTGGGCAGGCTAGTAATTTAAAGTGGATAGAGGCATCCGCCAGACAAATCTCGAAATATGCAAAAGGACATACAATTGTTGTTGAGAAAAGTACTTTGCCTGTAAAAACTGCTCTTACTATTAAAGAAATACTAAATGAATCAAACATAGATAATGGTAAAACTTTTCAAATATTATCTAACCCAGAATTCTTATCAGAGGGCAGTGCTATAAATGACTTAGAAAAACCAGATAGAGTATTAATTGGAGGCGAAAATAAAGAGGCTATTGATTCATTAATTAATATTTATGCAAATTGGGTTCCAAGAGAAAAAATTTTAACCACAGATCTATGGAGTTCAGAGTTATCCAAATTGATTGCAAATGCCTTTTTAGCGCAAAGAATTAGCTCAATAAATTCTATTTCTGAACTTTGCGAAAAGACTGGAGCCGATATAAAACAAGTTTCTTTAGCCTTAGGTACTGATTCAAGAATTGGGCCTAAATTTCTTAATGCAGGACCTGGATTTGGAGGGAGCTGTTTTAAAAAAGATATTTCAAATCTGATATATATATGTGATCATTACGGCCTATACGAAGTTTCTAAATATTGGCAAAAAGTTATTGATATTAATTTTTGGCAATCTGAAAGAATATCTAATTTAGTTGTAAATAAACTTTTTGGTAATTTATCTAATAAAAAAATATCAATATTAGGTTTTGCTTTTAAAGCAAACACAAATGACACTAGAGAATCCCCAGCAATTAAGATATGTAGAAACTTATTGGAAGAAGGAGCAAATTTAAAAATATATGATCCAAAAGTTTCAAAAAGTCAAATTGATAAAGATTTGGGAGAGTTTCTACCATCTAACAAAAAAATAAATTCTGAATATGGGAACTGGATTTATTGTGATTTAGCTGAAAAAACCTTTGAAGAAGCTGATGCGACATTAATTTTGACCGAATGGGAAGAGTTTAAGTTTCTAAATTGGTGTGACTTAGCTTTAAAGATGAGACGACCTAGTTGGGTATTTGATACTCGATCTATTATAAATTTAGATTTAGCTGAAAAAGCAGGACTTAAGATTTGGTCAATAGGAAATGGTACTTTGATTAAGTAATGAAAATTCCTGAATATCTTCAATGAGCAAAATACTTGTTACTGGCGCTGCTGGATTTATTGGCTTCCACTTATGCAAAAGATTAATTAAAGATGGATTTTCAGTAATAGGTATTGACAACTTAAATTCGTATTATGATGTTAAATTAAAAAATGATCGTTTAAAATTACTTTTTGAATATTCAAAATCAAATAATAATAATTTTATTTTTGAAAAGGCAGATATTCAAAATGATGATCTATTAAAAAGTTTATTTATGAATCATCAACCTTTAAAGGTAGTTAATCTGGCGGCTCAAGCCGGAGTTAGATATTCACTAGAAAATCCAAAGGCTTATATAAATTCAAATATTTTAGGTTTTCAAAATATAATTGATTGTTGTAAGAATTTCAAAATTGAGAACTTTATTTATGCTAGTAGTAGTTCTGTTTATGGAGGGAATACTAAAATACCATTTTCTGAGGATGATCCTGTAGATCATCCTTGTAGTTTATATGCAGCGACAAAAAGGTCAAATGAATTAATAGCTCATACTTATAGTCATTTATATGAATTACCTTCAACTGGTTTAAGATTTTTTACAGTTTATGGACCATGGGGCAGACCAGATATGGCACCAATGATATTTGCGAATTCAATTTTAAAAAATAAGCCTATAAAAATTTTCAATAGAGGAGATATGTCAAGAGATTTTACCTACATAGATGATATAATTTTTTATTTAGTAAAAATCTTAAATAAACCTGCATCTTCAGATTTCTCATTTAAGAAAGCAAATCCTAGTCCTTGTACTAGTTGGTCTCCTCATCGAATATTCAACATCGGAAATTCTCAAAAAATATCTTTAATGAATTTCATTGAAATATTAGAAGAAGAAATTGGGAAAAAAGCTATTAAAGAATATTCAGAAATGCAACTTGGTGATGTGAAAGATACCTTATCAGATACGAAAAAAATTGAGCTTTGGACTGATTTCGTCCCTAAAACTTCTTTAAAAGAAGGCATTAAAGAGTTTATAACTTGGTATATAAAGTATTTAAGTAATTAAAAAATTTGAATAATTAAATTAATTTTTTTAGAAAATATTTATTGATACCATATGATAAATAGCTTAGAAAATAAAATATAGTTTTAAAAAAATTAAATTTCATTATTTTTCTTAAAAAAATCCATCTATGGATAGCATTAATTAATTTATTAGATGAAAGTGATCTTTTTCTTTGCCTGTAGTAAGCCAAAGGTTTGTCATAACGATGAGCAATTCCATTATCCCTAATAATCCTTATCCATAAATCAATATCTTCATGAGTTTTAAGAGAAATATCAAATTCATATATAAGATTTTCTTTTTTTATTAAAACACCCAAGCAAGATAGAGGATTACATTTAAGGATATTGGAAACATTTGCATAGGGTAGGACTTTATTTAACTTTGATTTACCCTCTGAGTAAATATAATAAGGACAATATACAAAATAATAACTGTTTGATATTGAGAATTTTATGAGCCTTTCAAGAAACTCTGAATCCCAGAAATCATCTGAATCTAAAAAAGCTATATAATTCCCCTTTGAATGCCTGATTCCTTTGTTTCTAGCGAATCCAGGGCCAAGATTTTTTAGTGATTTTATTAATTTAACTCTTTTATAAGAAATTAAGTACTCGTTTACAATTTTAATTGTATTATCTGTTGATTTATTATCAACAATAATCAGTTCCCAATTTTCATATGTTTGCGATAGTACTGATCTGATAGCATAACTTATAAAATCACCTGAATTATATGAAGGCATTATTATACTTATTAATGTATTTTGATTTGATAAGTTAATTTCTTTTTTAATCATTAAACAAAATATTGTTATAGTCCTTTATTAAATTATTGAGACTATAAGTAGGTATAAAACTTTTCTTATTTTGTTTTAATCTATTTTTAATTTCAATAGCAAAATCATAAGATGAGTTTGAATTTATTATTGATAAATTAGGATATCCTTTTGTTACTTCGTAAAGACCAGATTTAAAATTAAAAGTTATTATTGGTGTATTTAGAATAACTGCTTCTGCAAGTGAATTTGGAAATCCTTCAAAATATGATCCAAAGAGAAATAAATTTGCAGACTTAGTAAAAGGAAGTGGATTATCTTTAAAACCCAAAAAACAAATATTTGATTCTAATGATTTTGCTTTGCAGTAATTTTCTAGTTCATTTCTTTGTGATCCATCTCCAATTATTAACCAAATAAAATCTTTACCAGATAAGTTTTTATAAATAGAAATAGCATCAATTAATCTTTTATATCCTTTTTGATACTCCAATCTTGCTACAGTAACAAATATATATTCCCTAGAATTATGTTGAACTAATCTTTTAAAATCCTTATCTATTTGTTGATCTGCTTTTGCAATTATTTCGTAAAAATCATAGCCGTTGTTTATGTGAATTAATTTTTTCTTATCAATATTAAAGTTATCTATTAAATCGAATTTTGACTCTTCTGAATTAGTTATAATTTTATCTGAAAATGGATATAAGTTCTCAATAAGTTTTCTATGAAAAAAACCTTTAATACCTTTAGCAAAGAATATACTACTAAAGTTTCTCTCACTAATTATTAATTTATCTATTGAGAAAAAGATCTTAAATATAATACTGATATAGTTAGATCTGTTTTGAAAAGATAAAATTGAAATACCTTTACATTGCCTCAATTTCCAAGCCATAAAAAATGGTATAAAAATTAATTGTATAACCTTAAAAAAAATAATATTTTTAGTATTACCAATAAGGAGAACATTAATATTTCTTTTTTTACACCAATCTATTATTTTTTTTTGATTTTGAGATTCTAAAATTATCAATTGATATTTAAAATTTCTTTTTTTTTGCATGTTATCAATTAATATTCTCATTGATTTTTCAGCTCCACCGCCAAAGAATGCATCATTTATGAAAATTAGATTTTTCATTTTTCATTAATTATTTTTTGGTAAAGATTTAAATATTGATTTGCAATATTTCTATAATCATATTTTTTGGATAACTTTAAAGAGTTTTTTGACATTCTTTCCATAACAGTTTTACTTGAAATTGATATGATTGCATTAGCAAATTCTTTGTTATTATTAGGCTCTACTAATATTCCATTAAATTCATTTTTAACCAACTCATTAATTCCAAGAACATCAAAAGCAATAATCGGTAAACCAGCAGCCATAGCTTCTAAAACGACAATACCAAAACTTTCGATAAGACTTGAAAAAACAAATATATCTGCATTCAAGTAAGCATTTATTATATCTAATGAGGGCAAACTATAAATATCATTAAAGAGACTTTTAGAAGAATAATTTTTAGGTTCAATTAACTCTACATAAGGCATAGATTCTTGTGACAAATATGTTTTTAAATTTTTAACATTTGAACCAATAATTTTTAACTTATATTTATTTTTACTTTTTGCTTGGAGTATTTCAAAACTATAAATAAGATTTTTATAATTTTTTTTAGGTTCATTTCTACCTACTGAAACCAAGTTTATAAATCTATCATTTTTGTTATCCAAATTAGATTTATTGACTTGAAATCTTTGCAATTGAACTCCATTTGATATCCTATGAATATGTTTTTTAGCAACACCTAACTTTTTATATTCAAATTCTAGACATGAAGAAGCTGCTACATGATTCTTGATATTTCGAAACTCATTCAGAAACAAATTATTTACATTATCACTGATCCTATAACCGTAGCCTGTAGCCTTATTAATCTGAATATCAACTCCTACCGATCTAACAAGGTAATTAGGACTGCAAAATTTTGCAAATGGCAGGAAAGAAAAACCTGCTGGATAACTCATTGAAATGTGCCAGAAGTCTGGTTTATATATTTTATTTAAAATATAGTAGTAAATTAAATAAATTAATTTTATTGGAGGAAACCTCCAAAATCTTACTAAATAAAAGAATTTAGGCGGGAGGGCAATAATCTTATAAGGCAGATTACATTTATCTGGCATGAATTTTGCTTGCCAAGGACAAACAACAAATACTTGATTGCCCATCTTTGAAATATTTACAGACAAGTTATGAATACCAACTTCTACTCCCCCGATAGAAGGGTAGAAAGTTGAAGTTAAGAAAAATAATTTCATTTGATACTTATAAAATTTTTCAAATTTTTTTTAAATTAGAATTCAACCCTATTTATTTCTTGCCAAACGCAAGCATTAAAAATTCTCCATCTCTCCTTTGAAGAAATTTTATACCAATTATTAGAGAGTTTTTTTATATTTGTAATTTGTTTGATGAAGTGAGAATTTTTAACTTTGTCCAACATATAAGAAGAATATTTCATATCCCAAGAGTCTTCAGGCGCATCATATCCTAACTTACTTTTCCTCCACGCTAAATCATCTATTATGATTTTTGAATTTCTAATTGGGTATTTAGTCCATCCATCTTTAACCTTTTCCGCCAACTCCAGATTTAAACAATATTCAACGAGATTATAATCTAGAAATGGTACTCTAGCTTCAATTGAGTGCGCCATGGAATTACGATCTTCTGTTCTTAGTATCTGAGGTAAAGAATTTTTTTCAATTTCAATAATTTGTGACTCAATTGGATCATACTTTGCACTAGCAATATTTTTATATAAATCCCTAGTTGATTCTGTTGATAAATTTAAAAAACTCATTCTATATTTTGAATATCTGGATCTTAAATTTCCATTCATACCTCCAAAAATATATCTAATCAAATTTTGAGGATTGATTTGAGTATTATTCCTAATTGATAAAATAAGATGTTTAATACTACCCATTAATTCTTTCTTACTAAAATAAGAAAATAAAGTTACAAAAAAGAATCTTGCATAACCCAATAATATTTCATCAGCGCCTTGACCATCTAACATCACTTTACATCCAATATTTTTAGCTTTTTGCATTACAAAATATTGCATAAAGATACTTTTAGATGCAAATGGCTCATCTTGAAAATAAATTAAATGATTCATAACCTTAATGAAATCATCATATGATGGTTCTAATAATAGAAAATCACAATTAGCTGATTTAGCCGCCATTTCAGCATAACCTGATTCATCAAATAATCTTTCTGAAGACTTTGCATGAATTGCGGTAAGAGTTTTTAAACTTTTTGTATCACTGAGTAATTCTGAAATTAATGCAATAATTGAGGAGCTATCTAGTCCACCAGACAATGACGAACAAATATCAACATCGCTTCTCATTCTAAGTTTTATAGAGTTTTTCAAAAGAAATCTAAATTCATCAGGATCACTTGGACTATTTAATATTTTTATTTTATTTCTAATTGAGTACCAAGAATTTATATCTAAAACTCCATCTCTATCTACAGTTAAATTATGCCCAGGAGGAAGTGATTGAATTCCCTCAAAGAATGTATTACTGGAAGAATCTGTACAACCACTATAAAGAAACAAAGATAACTCCTCAAAATTACATCTCCTACCAAGATTAAGTTTTCTTATTTGTTTTATTTCAGAACCAAAATAAATATTGCCGTTAGAATTAGACCAATATAATGGTTTTATACCAAATCTATCTCTAGAACAAAATAATTTTTTATTTTTACGATCCCATATAGCGAATGCCCACATTCCATTAAATTTTTGCAAACATTCTTCCCCCCATTCAACATAGGCAGTCAGGAGGACTTCAGAATCAGATTTAGTTATAAATGAGTATCCAATTGATATTAGTTCATCTTTCAATTCAAGATAATTGTATAACTCTCCATTATAAACAAGAACATATCGGTCCTTATAAAATAATGGTAGATCAGCAGATTCATTTAAATCTATTATGGCAAGTCTTCTATTACCTAAAGCAATATTATCTTCAATAAAATTTCCTCCAGAATCAGGACCCCTATGTATAATCATATCGTTCATCACATTCAAATCTCTATGACTAATCTTTCTATTTTCTAAGGATAATATTCCAGAAATTCCGCACATATAAAAATAAAATACATCGGCATCTATAGGAAGATATTATCATGTTTGATAATTATTTTGTTATTCATATAAGCAAACTTTATTCTATTATTTTAGAAATGTTAGAATAGGACAAATATATATAAGGCAATTGGAAATTATATATCTTGCAAGTCTTGACTCAATACATACCAGACGATGGATTAACTTTTTTGCTGAAATAAATTATTCGAAAATCTATTGTATATCTTTTAAAAAAAGTGAGGAAAAAGTTAATAAAAATATTAAAATTTATCAAATAAATAGTCTCTTTTTTTTAAAAAATTTTTTTAAGGCAATTTTTTTATTAAGATCAAAAAAAAATTCTATAGTTCACGTTCATTATCTTGGATGGAACTCACTACTATTATTATTTAGTAATAAAAATCAAAAAATAATTCTTACTCCATGGGGATGCGATCTTTATGAAAATAAAAAAAATCCTTTAAAAAGATTGTGGTTGAAATTCATCTTAGCCAAATGTAATTTTATAATCTGCGATTCAAAAAAATTATTAAAAACTGCAATAAGAATAGGCTATAAGAAAAAAGGAGAAATTATTTCCTTTGGAACAGATACCTTTAAATACAAAAGTTATAAAAAACCATTTAAAAAAAATTCAAATAATAAGATAATTAAAATTGGGACTAATAGAAACATGGAAAATATTTATGATCCATTAACCCTTTTAAAATCTGCAAATTACCTGAAAAGAAAAAGTTCAAATTTTAAATTCTATATAGCCAATGATGGATCATTAAGGCCCCTTTTAGAGAGATATATTAAATCAAATAAATTACAAAACACTATAAAACTTATTGGCAAAAAAATTGGAAAAAAAAATATTGATTTTTATAATTCAATAGATATTTATGTTTCAACTTCACTAAGAGATGGAGGTTTATCAGCAAGTATAGCGGAAGCCATGTCATGTGAGAGGATAGTTATAGTTTCAAATAACTCAGATAATTCAAAATATATAAAAAACGGAGTTTCTGGATATCTTTTTAAGAATAAAGATTATATACAACTCGCAAATTTAATAGAGATAGCCTCTAAAAATAAGTCAAAATCTCTAAAAATAGGATCGGAAGCAAGAAAAATTATTCAAAAAAAATGTAATTATCATAGAGAAATGGATAAGGTAAAAAACATATATTTAAAAGTTTTAAGATCTTTATAAATAAAAAATGAATAGCTTCAAAGAATTCGAAAAAAAAAGATACGATCAAAGGGCTGGAATTATACTATCAAATCTAAAGAAAAAAAATATCACATGCAAAAGCGATTCAGATTCTCTTCCATTTTTTTTATATAATCAATACAAATTTTATGAAAACCTAATAATAGATAATCTAAATTCGGGGATGAATGTTTTAGAAATTGGATCAGGAACAGGAGAATTTTCTGGTACGGCTATTTCTTCAGGTGCTTTTGTTACTCTGACAGATATTTCAGAAAAAAGTTTAGAAGCTGCCAAATACAGGTTCAGAAAAATGAAAAACTTTAAAGTAGTAATTGCTGACATGGAAAGTCTTCCATTTAAAGCAAACACTTTTAATATGGTTTTAAGTGCTGGCAGTCTAAGTTATGGTAATCATGAAAAAGTTCGGAAGGAAATTTTTAAAGTATTGAAGCCAAATGGATATTTTATATGCATAGATTCACTTGATCATAATCCCATATATAAAATTAATCGTTTAATTCATTATTTAAAAGGAGAAAGGAGATGGGAAACAATTTCGAGGATTCCAAAAATAAAATTAATAAAGGATTATCAAAAATTTGGATTAGGAAAGCATTATTACTTTGGATCATTTATTTGGCTAATGAAAATCATACAAAAATTTTTAAGCGGTAAAAATATAATTTATTTATCAAAATTTCTTGATCGGAATTTCGCCAATCATTTAACAGCATTTAATTTTGTAATGATAGTAAAAAAAGTAGTTAATTAATAAAAAAATAATTTGAGTTTTTATTTTGAGTAATTTTGAATTTGATTTCTGCGCCAGATAAAAATTGATTTATTTATATCAGGTCCAAAACCAATTTTCTTATGGTTTATCCAATTACTCGTAAAACCATAATCTAAAAGCATTTTTTTTAGAAATTTTTTACCTTCCATATCCTTTTGTGAAAAATCCAACATCTTTAAGTCATTAGTAAGATCTTCGTCTAAAAAAGGTGATCTAATTTCTCGAGAGTAATACAGTCCAACGATATCATTTATTGGATTAAAGTACTTAGTCAAAGAATGTATTAAATCATGTTCCTGAATCGTCTTTTCCTTTATGTTCGAAGGTACATTTAAAATTAAATTTTTAACACTTTTTTTAAAAAATGGATCTTTTATTTCTAAGAAATGACAAAATTTATTAAAAGTAAAATAATTATATCTTTGATATTTCTTAAAGTTATCAGGTAAGCTTTCCCTTATAAAATTTAAAATTTGACTAAATCTTTTAAATTTAAAGTTGTTTAAATTATGCCTTGAATAACCTAAGAAAATCTCATCGGCGCCCAGGCCACTAATTAAAACTCTTTGATCTAAGGGAATTTGACTTAAAATTCTACATAGTGGTCTGAATCCTTCATTAAGAATTACCCCTGGATAATTAGAAATAAACTCTTCTTCATCTAGTTTCGAGTATTTATAATTATTTAATACAAGGCCATTTAAGATCTTTTCAGTTAATTTTAATCTTTGAGTATCAATATAATCACTTTTTGAATAACCTGTTAAGTGAAAAGCATTTACTTTTAAATTAAGTTCTTTTATGATTATCGCTGAAATTAGAGTAGAGTCTATTCCTCCAGAAAGAAGTACATTTGGCATTTCAAGACCTTTTGTACTTTTATAGACTGCATTTATTATTGAATCTTTTAATTTTTGAACTTTTTTATTTTTTAATATCAGATGATCTGTCTTCCTATTATTAAAACCTGAAAATTTATTAAAGAACTTTGATTTTAATTTATAAATTTTATTATCAACTATCTTAAAAGTATATTTATAACCTCCTCTAACTTTAATCACATTTTTGAAATAAGATCCTGAAGAAATAGGATATCCGTAACAAATAGCTTGATCAATAGAAGTTTTTGATAAAGATAAATTATCTGTGAGAAGAGTTTCGACACTTGAAATTAGTAACCTATCTCTTAAGCCTAAAAAATATAATGGTTTTTGCTCATAAGGATCGTTCGCAATTTCTATAATTTTATTTTTCTTGTCATATAATAAAATTGCATACATTCCACTTATATTAAGTAATGTCTCATTTAATCCATATTTATTTATACAGAAACTAATTTTTTCAGTATCACTAATATCATCAATATTTTTTCCAAATAAATTAAGTTCATCTTCTTTTATTAAACTTCCAAATGAATAAATTTCCCCATTAAAAGCAAATATATGATGAGAAGTTTCTATTGGTTGCTTAGTAATCCCCAACCCTGAAATAGAGAGCAAAGAATGAGCAATAAAAGATTTTTTTTGTTTATCATGCCAAATCCCAATATAATCTTTACCTCTCAATCCAGATAGAACTTTTTTGACTTTTAGCAATTCATCTTCTTTATAAAGGAATGATTCTTCAATCCCAAATAATCCATAAATTCCGCACATTATTTAGCTAAAGACAAAAGAGTATATATAGTATGAATATTATCTGCTATATTCTCAGCTTTAGGATTTTTAAACAAATAATTTAATTGTTTAATAACAAATTTCTTAGATAAGCCTATCCTTTCATAATTACCATCATGAATTAAATCCCAAAACTTTGTTCTTGCTGGCCCTCTAAGAATTTGGTAAGAAGAGACTGGGAAAGTTCTTAGTTGATGATCCTCATATCTTTTATGAATAAATTTTGCTCTTAAACTTGATCTAATCTTATCAATATAGGATCTTTCAAAACCTCCACCAATATTTGCATCCCCAATTTTATAAAGTTTATTATAATCATTCTTTAAATAACTACGTAAAGCCTTTCTATCTTTTCTTGCACTTTCCTTCATAGAAGCAAAGATTGTTAAAAAAATTTCATTGCACAATGGAATAAAAGTGGTAGATTTTGAAATCATCCCTATATAATCGCTATAAGTATAATGTGCAGATGGCGTTGCAAAAAGGTATAAATCAAAAACTTTAGATAAAGGTAATTTACCTTTAAATGTATTCCTAATTTGCAAATTTCTTCTTCTTGATATTTCCTTTAAAAAAATTGGAAAACTATCACCTATTTCTTTTGAAAGAATATTTTTATTAAATCCTCTATTTTTGCATGAAGTTAATTTTAAGAATTTAATAAACAAATCTTCAGGAATCGAATCAGAAGAAACTTCTTGTTTTTGTTCAAAATTTGAATACATCCCTTGAAAAAGATAATCAAGACCAATTCCACAGATTGCATTATGATCTTTTGGCGGATTAAACCTTCTAAAAAGACTATTGGCTTGTATGCCATGTTTGGAATCTACTAAAGCATATTCATTTAATTCCTCAAGTAAAGATATTGAATTTATTTCTATGAGATGAGATTTGTCTAGATATTCTGAAACCAATAAAGCCGTAGAAATTTCCCTGGAGAGATGGGAAAAACCTATTGTAAACAGTTTATCTATATTTTCTTTTGCACTTGCGATTATGAATCTAGAGTCCATACCGCCACTAAAATAAGAACAAATTTTTTTGCTATGTAACTTAAATATAGAATTATTAAGTTTATCACTAATAAATCTACCTACATCAAGATCGCTCATATTTGAGATATAACTATCACTTTCTAAATAAAAATACTTTTCCTTTTTTATTTTTCTACCATTTATATTTACTATTTGGGAAGCTTCAGTCCTATATATATCCTTGTAAAAGGTAAATCCAGCGGAAATTCTCCTAGTTAGTAAATAATCTATTAAGCTAAATTTATCAAACTCAAAAGATTCAATAGGGTTTAGTGAATAATTATCTTTTAAGTTGAAATAACATGGAATTGAACAAAAACAATCCGTTATTATAGTAAAAGAATTGAGGTTGTCTTTTATTTTTTTTATATAAAATATAAGAAACTGGCCAAATAAACTTGATGGATTAAAAAATAATTCACTATTCAAATTTCTTTCTAAAACTAATTTAAAAAAATGAGGATTATTTTTTTGAAATATATTAATGTCTGGAGAGATTAAAAGAGTAGAATTAATTATCTTGAACTGATGGCCATTATTTATAGCTTCATTACTTAATTTATCTAATATCTTCAAAGTAAATTTTCAATTCTATTATTTATAATAAAGTTGTATCATTTTTAAAGCAATTCTTAAATTATATTTTTATAAATTAAATTTCAATCGTATTAAAATTTAAGTTTTTCAATCAGTAATTCTTTAAGATCCTTATCGCTTAGTGAGAGAGGTAAAAGTAATTCAAAATAATTAATTTTTCTTTGAATTTCTTTATTAATTAGCTGAAAACTTTTCTTAAAAGTAAAGGAAAGTACATATATAAGTTTTTGCAATTGAAGAGATTGATAAAAAGTACTTGAATTTGTATAAGTAAAAATAACTGCATGAATATTTTGAGAATATTTTTCAAATGCTCCAATTTCGTAATTAGAATTTTGTTTTGGTATTATTTTTTCTTTCAGCCAGGATACATAATTACTTTTAATCGATGGATGAAGTAAGAATATAAGGTCATAATTATTACTTAATAATTTAAAAAAAGGTTTTAGCCTAATTAAAATATCTAATTGAAACCATTGATTGCATCTGTAATGTGGATATGAAAGTTTATCTCCTAAAGGGAAAATTATAATACCTAATTTTTTTCTAGAGGATGTAGTTTTAATAGATTTATTTTTTAAATTATGATTTTTACCAATTTGATTTATTTTTGTTTCAAATGATCTTTTTTTTACTTTAAAAAAAATACTATTTGATTCCATATTTCTGTTTGGATAGTAAATAGAGCCGTTCATTCCTAACCAATATAAATGGCTTAATTTTTCATCGTCATAGCCTAAATTTAAGCTACTGCCTGAATGATCTAACCAAAATAAATTAACATTTTTTTTTGATAAAGCTTTTCTCATTAAATAACTATCAAAACTCCATGGAGTACTAAAATAAACACTTGAAATTTTATTAAATATTTTAGTTAAACTTTGGTCAAGATTAATTTCTGCCTCAGAACAATAATATTTTATGCTTAACAAAGCACTTTTTATTTTATATGGAATTTTGAAATTTGAGATATTATACTTTTCAAATATATTCTCAATTTCCTCTAGTATATAATCTAATTCATTAAAATTATTTAGTTTTATAGTCTCCTTTTTTATAGAAAATTCTATTCCTGAAATTAGTAAATTTGGTTTTTTAAAAATTAAGCTAATTAGCTCCTCAGTTCTATTTCCAAACCATATAGAGGGCTCAGTCAAAAATGCCTGTTTTTTAAAATTCCTATTTAAAAATAAATCAACTTTTGATAACTTATTTAAAACAATATCTTCGGAGCAAAAGTTTTTATACTTTAAAACATAATCCACTAATTCTGATGCTACCCTACAGTAGTGTTTATTTATAGCATAAGATTTATAGTCATCTTTTAACCAATTAGATAAAAAATTAGTTATTTCAAAAACTAGCTGCCGTCTAAGAAAAACACTATCTATATAATCTTCTGTCATGTATCTCGAGAATTATTTTTAGATTATCAGAATAATGATTTTAGGTAAACAAAAAACTTTAAATTTTAGATAATATTGATACTATTTTTAATCAATATTGAAATTTTATAGTTTTCATTAAATAAGTAAAAATTTTATTTTTAAATTAGTAAAGATTTGAAAGATCTTTTTGAAATAATTCAGGCACGCAATTTTTACTAATATCAAGACAATTTTTAAGAATAATTGGTAATTTTAAGTTGTATTTTTTCGTCAAAATTAAGCAATTATAATTAATACGATTCAAACAATAATTAGAAATTATTATTGCATTTGGTGTTGGATCTTCAAATTCAAAAAGATAAGAAGTGTTTCCTGATGTAAGAAACTCTCTTATTGTTGATGTCAGAACTGAAATGCAAGATAAATAGAGTTGCATAAATTCTGATTCTGAACTTATTTCTGAGAAATTAATAATCGATCCCATATCTGTAATTCCTCCTAATAAAGTAACATTTTGCTTAGCAATACATTGACCAATTCCGTGTGAGTATCTTGATAATGGCATTAAACTCGAGACAAGCATCTTTGCAACTATTAAAAGTAATTTCTCTACAGACTGATAGGCATTATATGAAAAATACTGATTACTCTCTCCTCTTTTTAACCTCTCTTCTAGCGTAATATCTTCTTTCACAGATTCAAAGGCAATTCTAAAAGGTGCATGTTGATAATAATAAACTACAACACCTAAACCATTATTTTTTAAAGGATTCAGAATTATTTCTTTAGATCTTTGATTAAAGTAAGGTGAAATTTTTTCTAAATAATCAGTAGTTATTTTTTTAGGAAGTTTATAGGTATATAAAGGAATAGGAGCCAATTCTAGACTTTTAAAATTGGTTACCATTTGTTTTTGAAACTCAAGTGCCTTTATCTGATCTTCTTGACCTTCGTTAAAATAAACAGCTAATGGGGATTTTTGTTCTCTATAGATAAAGTTCTCATATTTTGTCCATGGTCTCCTTCCTATTTGTTTAATAGAATCTTCTTTAAATGCATTACTAATAGAATTTGATAATACTTCTGATCCTTTAATTGCAATTACTCCCCCAGAATTGAGTTTAATATAAAAAGCCCTACTAGAACCTTTTGGCCTAAAGAATGAGTTCGTATCAACATCACATAAATCATTCAGATAAGGAAGACTTTCTAGGAAATTAAATTTATTTAAAGTTTCATTAACCGAGTTATCATTTGATATCAATTCATTAAATATGGTTGTATCAAATTTTTGAAGTTCCCAAATGGGTTTGAGAGAAAAATATTGCATATATTTTAATTTTATAAGCCATACTCCAGAGAAAAGAATGCCACTTCCTCTGCTCCATAAGCATGCTTATCATCTGCTCTCATTGGACTATTCGCACCATTAAAGTCAAACACATCTATACCTTCAGCTTTTGATCTTAATATAGAATTAAAAATTAAATAAGTCACAAATTCAGAACTATAAAGCCTTTGATCAAATCCTTGAGCAATTGCATTAGCTGTTTTACCTTCATAAATTACAAGCTGTGATCCAATTATTTCTTTACTAGAAGAGTTGCTAATTGTCATTATGAAACCTTTCTTAAAATCAATTACATAATTGTACAACCTTTCTAGGATTAATATTTTTTCATTAGAAACTACACCTCCGCCTCTAGACATTGTTTGTCTATACAAATTGATAAATTTACCAAAAGAAATGTAATCATTAATTTCTAAATTTGATTCTTTATTTATTACCTTTCTTAATCTTTTCTTTTTATCATCACTTCTTAAATTTTCTACAAGCTGATTTTGAGATTTTGATTGTAAACTCATAATTTTAGCAGTATATTTTACAGTTGTTTTAAATCTTAAATGTTCTTCTTTGCCATAATTCCACCAATCAAATGCCCTTATATCGAAACTTGTATTAGGAAATTGAATTATAATATTTTCTCGAATTTTGAATAAATAAGAAATCATTTCTTGATATATTTTTTGACTAGTAGAGTATCTTCTGTAAGACTTTAAATTTGACCAATCCTTACTCCATAATGGACCAGTATAGTAAAAAAAATCTGGGAAATAATTTTTAAATATTGGCATAGTGCAGAGCAACTTATTTTTCTTAAATCCGCCTAACCACAAAACATCATCTAAAATAAATTCCACAAAATCAGGATTGTGATAAAGGGTTCCATTATCAGATATTTTAAAATGTTTTAAAGCTTCAGAAGAAGATATTAATTCAGCACTAAAACTCGTTTTAAACATTATTTTAATTACTTTCTTCTAAACCAATTATAACTTTTACAATTATCAATTACTAAACCATTATCAATTAAAACTCTTAGTTCTTCTATTACTATTTTTAATGGTAGCTTGGACATATGTGATATTTGGAAAATATTATTTTTTCCATTACAGAATGCGATAATATCCATCCTGGATTGTGCAGGATGCCTGTATTTAGACTTTTGAGAAATATTTGGATAAAGTCCCCTTTTACCCAATTGAGGTTCACATTTAAAAGCAACTTTTGGATAAAGTGATAATTCAAAAGCCTCTATTATTTGCTTCATAACCTCTAATGATTCTTTAAGTCCTTTTTCTGTGACAACTGAAAAATCGTCTCCACTTGTATGATATTCTGGATATTCGCCAAACTTTGTCTTACAGAATGTACATATTGGCAAATCTATATTGGGTGCACAAAATTGTCTTTCATCAGAACCTCTTTCCAAATATGAATAGGTATTGACATTCTCATAACCTTTTAATGCAGCACTTAGAGCAATATCAGCCAGATTATTACCATAAGGGCTTTTTATATGTGAGTATCCTCTTTCATCCCCTACACATGACAAGTTATAACCGCAAATTAATTTTGATTTAAGCTCTCTATGGAATTTAGATAAATAAGCTATTGATCCTATAGTTTCTGGGACCAAAAGGAATCGATATGAATACTTTGTTTTTTTATTTTTTGATTTAATAAAATCTATTAAACCATTTAGAACAAGAGGTCCACTTAGCTCATTATTTGCAAGAGAGGGATGGCAAATATATGAAGTAAATAAAATTTCTTTGCTACTTCTACCTTTAAGTTGAGCATGAGATAAATCAAGATTCCCTTTCTTTAAAGTACTATCAATCTTCACATGGTAATTCCCTTCAGGAAGATTTTTTTTTTCATTTTGAGATAGACAAAACCCCCAATCTTTAAAGTAATAGCTTGTCACATAAGGTATTAAGTTTGGCTGATCTGGTTGAGTATATAATTTTTTTGAGAGTTCTTCTAAGTCCATTATCTTATCTACAGGTTCAGAATAACTGACTATATGCAAATTTGAATTACTAAAATCACAATATTTTTTGTCGGTCTTAATGTGCTTTACATATGCATCTCTAATATTCCACTCTAATGGAATTTCCCAATCAAAAACTTTTTCACCTGATTTAAATTTTATTCTTTTGAACTCAGGATGATATTTTTCAAAATAATCTAGAGTATCTCTTACACCTTGACCTGTTAGAGATCTACAAATATAAAATATATTTTTCCCATGTTTAATTAAGGATAATTTTGAATATGCAAGTTTTTCTTGGGTACTAAATTTTTTGTCTTTATTGATTTTAAATTGAAAAAATCTTCTTAAAGATATTAACATTTTGAAAAATTTTATAAATATAAAAGTTATTATTGATTTAATACTTATTGTATTCTAATCTAACTCAAAGATAATATTCAACATAAGAACATTTTTATAATATGATTCTAACAGAAGAATCAAGTATTTTAATAACAGGTGGAACAGGCACCCTTGGTAAGGCATTGTTAAATAAAATTTTAAAAAAATTTCCCAAATTAAAAAGAATTGTAATTTTTAGTAGAGATGAATTAAAGCAATGGGAATTAGAAAAAATTTATCCTTATTCAAAATATCCCCAAATTAGATTTTTTATTGGTGATATAAGAGATAGGAACAGACTTCTAAGAGCTTTGGAAGGAATAGATATAATAATTCATGCCGCGGCACTGAAACAGGTTCCTGCTGGTGAATATAATCCTATTGAGTTTATAAAAACAAATGTTCTTGGAGCTGAAAATGTAGTACAAGCTGCTCTTGATTCAAAAGTTAAAAAAGTAATTGCTTTAAGTACTGACAAAGCAGCTGCACCAATTAATTTATATGGAGCAACAAAACTATGTTCAGATAAATTATTTATCGCAGCAAATAATATAATAGGTTCAAAAAACAAAAGTTTTTCAGTAGTTAGATATGGCAATGTAATGGGTTCACGTGGATCAGTTATACCTTTTTTTATTGAAAAAGCAAAAACTGGTTTACTCTGTATAACAGATAATAAAATGACAAGATTTAATATAACTCTTGAGGAAAGTGTAAATATGGTTATTTGGTCAATAAATAATGCTTTAGGTGGTGAAATATTTGTTCCTAAAATACCAAGTTACAGAATTTTAGATCTAGCTGAATCTATAGGTCCTAACTGTAAAAAAGAAATTATAGGAATAAGGTCTGGAGAAAAAATTCATGAAGAAATGATTACGACATCAGATAGTTACTCCACCATAGATTTAAATAAATATTTTGCAATTTTGCCTATGGATGGAAAACTTAAAGAAAAATATTTAGCTAAAAAAATTCCTTTTTCAGATTTTAAGAAAGGTTACTCATATAATTCTTCGACAAATGAAGATTTTCTATCAGTTACGCAAATTAGGCAACTTATAAAGGAAAATATAGATACCAATTTTATTCCTTATTAGCTTTTTGAAAATTCTAGTATTAGGTTCAGAGGGTAGATTAGGGAAATTTTTGTGCCCTTATTTAGAAATTCATGGCCACACTATTTTTAAATATTTTCGAATTTCTCCAAATAAAGATTCTGAATATGATAATTTCAATTTAACTATTGAAAGCTTTTTAAAAAACAATCGAATAGACATTATTATTAATTTAATAGCACTTACTGATCTTAATCTTTGTGAGTCAAATATCAAAAAAGCTTATTGCTCAAACATCTCTACCTTAAAGAAATTTATTCCGTTTATAAAGCAAAATAAAACCCATCTTATTCATATCTCTTCGGATCAAGTATATTCTGGTATTGGACCACATAAAGAAAATAATATTTTGCCATTAAATGTTTATGGATTAACCAAGTACTTCTCTGAAATAATTGCAGAATCTGTAAACGCGACAATCCTGAGAACAAACTATATTGCTAAGAGTATCGTCGTAAATAAAAATTCATTGACGGATTGGATGGTTTCATCTTTCATCAAAAAATCAAAGATAACACTTTACAAAAACATTTTGTTCTCCCCACTTCATTCTACTGATTTATGTAAATTTATAGAACTTATTTGTAGAAACAAAATAAATGGGACTTTCAATTTAGGATCTAATGGTTTCATTAGTAAAGCAGACCTTGGAATTGAATTAGCCTCTTCTTTATCGCTTGATATTAGTAATGTAAAAATTTCAGACTATAATACTAAATTACAGAATTTAAGAAGACCATTAGATATGAGGATGGACTCTTCAAAATTTGAAAAAAAATATAATTTAAAATTGCCTGATATTAAAGATACTATTAAATTGGTTATTGACGATTATAAAAATTCAATGCCATAATTTCTTTAATAAAGTCTAAATTATGCAGATAGATAATAAAGTTATATCAAATAATAGTAGAACTTACTTTATCGCAGACATAGCTGCTAATCATGATGGGGATATTGAAAGAGCTAAAGATTTAATTTTTCTAGCGGCAGAATCTGGAGCTGATGCAGCTAAGTTTCAGCATTTCAAAGCCAATTCTATAGTAAGTGATTTTGGCTTTAAAAGTTTAGGTAGTAAATCATCGCATCAAGCTAAATGGGGGAAAAGTGTATATGAAGTCTATGAAGATGCAAGTCTTGATTTATCTTGGTCAATACAATTAAAAGAAACATGTGATAAAGCAAAAATAACTTTCTTTACTACTCCATATGATTTTAAAATTGTTGATTTTATAAATGAATTTGTTCCTGCTTTTAAAATTGGTTCTGGAGATATTACCTGGCATGAAATAATAAAAAAAGTTGCAAATAAAAATAAACCTTACTTAATAGCAACAGGTGCATCATCCCTTGACGAGATAACTTATATTGTTGAAAAGGCACTTTCAATAAATAAAAATTTATGCTTAATGCAATGCAATACAAATTACACTGCAAGCTTAGAAAATTTCAAATATATAAATCTGAACGTATTAAAAACTTACAGATCCATGTTCCCAGAAATCATTCTTGGATTAAGTGATCATACTCCTGGACATTCGACTGTACTTGGCGCAGTAACACTAGGTGCAAGAATAATTGAAAAACATTTTACTGACGATAATAGTCGAGAAGGTCCAGATCACCAATTCTCAATGAATCCTAAAAGCTGGAGAGAAATGGTTAATAGGACAAGAGAACTAGAAAATGCCTTGGGTTCAGGAATTAAAAAAGTGGAGAAGAATGAATTTGAAACTGTTATTTTACAAAGAAGAGCATTAAGAGCAGTTTCAGACCTTGACTCTGGAACAACTATTTCAGAACAAAATGTATTTCCTCTTAGACCTTGCCCAAATGATGGAATTCCACCGTTTAAATTCAATCAAATTGAAGGGCAAGTAACAAATAAATTTATAAAAAAAGGTGATATTATCAGATTTAAAGATTTAAATTAATGAAGTCTAAGCCCTTTATTATTATTCCAGCTTTTAATGAAGAAAGATCTATTAAAGATGTTGTTTCCTCTATAAATAAATCATTTAACAATATTGTAGTTGTAGATGACGCGAGTGAAGATAATACCTATAAACTAGCTTTAGAATCAGGTGCTAAAGTTATCAAATCTGAAGTAAATTTAGGTTATGATTCATCTTTGCAATTGGGTTTTGAATATGCAATTGGACAAGAAGCTACATCAATAATTTCAATGGATGCAGATGGACAACACCCTGTTGAATTTTTAACTAAAATGATAAACCTCGTTGAGAATAATAAATATGAAATTGTAATTGCTACAAGAAAATTTCTACCAAGGAAGTCAGAAAAAATTTTTGCTCAAATTACAAACTTTAAATACTCAATAAAAGATATTACATGTGGGATGAAATGTTATAGAGCAAGTCTATTCAAGAAATATGGTTTTAAAGATAACTATAATTCAATCGGTACTTTCCTATCATTAAATGCCTTAAAGAATAAACATAAATTTTTAACAATAGAGATCCCACTAAAAAGAAGAAAAGGTTCTTCAACTTTTGGAAATAGTTTATCTGCAGAATTAAAGATCCTTTGGGCCATTATAAAATCTATTCCATTATTACTTTAGTATATCAATTACAAAAAACGTTCTCAATTTTTCTTAGATAATATAAATCATAAAAATAAGAAATTTTTTAAAAATAAGTTAAAAAAACTTAGTTTGATTTCCTCTTAATAAACCAACAAAATTATTTTCAACTAATTTTTTTTCAGACTTGATAGATCAATAATAGTGTCACAAATTTCTAATGCTTTGCTACTGTGAGATATTAAAACTATTGTTAATTCTTTATCAAGACTTCTTAGGGCAATTAGAATTTTCTTTTCAGTTTCATAATCAATATTACTAGTTGATTCATCCAAAACTAATAAATTTGAGGGTTTATAAATTGCTCTTGCTATGCCAATCCTCTGCCTCTGTCCTCCACTAAGAAGTATTCCTCTTTCTCCTACCTTAGTGTCATATCCATTTGGCAAACTAATAATAAAGTTATGAATATTAGCAGTTTTGGCTGCTCCAATTACTCTGTCAAAATTAATATTGTTATCTAATGATGAAAAAGCAATGTTTTCTTTAATACTTAAATCCGCAAGAAAGATAGATTGTGGAACGTAAGAAATAGATGATCGCCATAGCTTTAAATTCTCGATATTTTTTAATAAACTAATATCAATATCATCAATCAAAATAGATCCTTTTTTTGGTTTAAGCAGGCCAATTATTAAATCAATTAGAGTACTTTTACCTAGGCCAGATTTTCCTTTAATCCCAATAAATGTTCCCTTTTCTATATCAAGATTAAAATCTTTTAAAACAACTTTTTTAGGATCTTTATAGTAAAAAGATAAATTTCTTAAATAAATTCCCTTCTGAAAATCATATAATTTCTTGTAATAATTGGAAGATGAAATATCCACTTTCAACTTTAGAAGATTTACAATATCTATTAACGAAGCAGAATAAGATTTAGCTGAGGCCCATGAATTATAAAAGCTTTGTGCACTAGGTAACATTTTTTGGAGACCAAAAATAAAAACACCTATTGAAGCGATTATTGACTCTTTATCATTCAATTGATTATCAGAAGACAAAACATATACATAAGAAACAACTAATAATATGATTATAAATTCTGTGATATATCTTGGTAGACTCGAAAGAATTTGATTATTAGCAGCTTTAAATCTCAAGACTCTATTTAGAGTATTAAAAATTTTTAAATATTTTTCTTGATTATTATTTAAAATAATATCCTTTCCTGCCCCTTGAGATTCCTGAATAAGTTTTACTCTTTCCTGAATAGCATAAGAAATAGATTTACTATTATTATTTATCCTTTTTCTAACAAATTTATAAAAAAATAAATATATTATTAACACAAGTATTAATGAATATATTGTTATTCTTGTTGAATAAGCCAAAAGTCCTATTGCAATAGAAAAAAATAGAACAGCAGATAAACTTGCAGTTAGAAAATAATTAATTGAAGATATTACAAATTGAATTTGGTTAGTAAGAGCTGAAATTATCTGATTACTATTTTTATTAATTCTATCGCTGTAAGAAAGATATAAATCATTTCTAAAAATTTTATTTTCTATATCTAAACCTATAAAAGCAGATAATCTATAATTTAATCTTATGCTTAAAATTTTAAATAAAGTAGCTAACGTTAATATTATAAAAAAGGCAAAAAAAACCATATTCCTTGCCTCTAAAAAATAATCAATTTTAAATTTAAAAATAAAAGATTCTGCAAAATTTAAATCATTTATATAATCTGCATCCAAAAACAATCTAATTATTGGATAAATAGAAGCTAATGAAACCAATTCAAATAAACCTGATGAAAGCATTAATATAAATGAAGTTAAAACTCTCAATTTATTTTTAAGAGCTAAATTCTTAATAAGGTATCCAATTACGTTTATTAATTTCTTTTCTGAAATAATTAAACTATTATTTCTCATATTATTAAAATTATGGAATTAATAAAATCAAATTCTAACTATATCAAACTTAATAAAATTTATTTTATAGTTTAGTTAATTTAATTATAGTTCTTTAATAAGTAATTTCAAATGCCTATATTTAAGTAATTAAGATTTCGGATATTTTGTGTAATTCCTTTAAAATAAAATTTTATTAAAAACTAAAATTTATACTTTTTAGTTGAAAATATAATTAATTAAAATTTTTTCTTTAATTCAGTCAATAATATTAAATTAATTTCTCCTTTTGAGATAAAGGACTTAAAAAAAACTCATATTAAATAAGTTTTAAGAACCTAATAAAATAATTTATATACTAGGTTTTTCTTAATAAAAACCAGTTAATATCGTCTTGAGGAAATTTATTATCTCGATGATAATTAAATCCATAGTCCTCTAGTATGAATTTGGGATATAGATCCATAAATTCTCCAGCAAAGTCTCTCTTAAATAAAACATTTGCATGACCTCTATAATTTACTTCTATAGGACTAGGATTATAATATTCTGCAATTAATAAATATTTCCTTGTATGTTTAAATAATGTTTCATAAACGGCCTTTAAAGATTCTGGATTAATGTGAATTAAGACTGTCTTAATTATAGAAAGATCCCATTGTTTAGCTTGATCAAATTCAATGATTGATTGATTAAATATGTTCTCTTTTGGAAGTATTTCCTCTAACTGCTTTGCTGCATTTTTATTAATTTCTATTGCAAATTGTTCATAGTTAGGAAATAGAATTTTTAAAGCTCTTAGGTTCATTCCAATATTTGCTCCAAATTCTATACAATTTTCAATTCCATTAACCTTATCTAGCGACTTTGAAAAAAAACTCAGATTTGAAGCAATTATATGGTTTGATTGATTTCTATTTATATAATCATTTCCAAAATTACCTGCCCAGAATTGTTCTTGTAAAGTCTGATAATTACTCATATTTATATATCTAATAAAATAACTATAAATGATATTTGTATTAAGCAAGTAATATAAATATTTAACTTAAAAAGATTTCATATATTATTTATTTTTAATTTTAAAAATAAATTTTTTAAATGTAATGAAGATAAAGTACCTTAAATATTAAAGAAATTCTTACATTAAGATTTTTACTGACTAATTAAAATTTTTTAAAATATCAAATATTATTTGTATCTTTCCTAATTTGAATAAATTATATGTGTATAAAAATAGTAAATAAGTATTTTTAAAGTTTATATATTTAAAATCATATTTAGGGCTAATTCATAATGAATTTTAATTTTTAATAATTATAAATTTCTCATTATGGAAAATAATTTTTCAGCCATTTGAAAATCTTCGTATGTATCTATATCTTGGCATAAATATCTCGGCAGTTCATAGCCAAATCTAATTCCATAACCATTATTTATTTTTTTATTTAAATTAAAAAAATAGCATTGGCCTGCATCATGAAATAATTCCGGCAATTCTTGACTTCTCATATTTTGAAATTTCTCCCACATAAAAGTAAGATTATTATTCTCATTTTTCTTTAAAGCTCTTAAAGGTGAATAGGGAAAAGTTGTTACTGTAAAAACACAATCATAATTTGAATTTAATATGGACTGAAAACATCCATTCAATGTCTCATGTGTTATGAATGGTGCAGTTGGATATAAATAACATAGGAAATCTGCCTTAATGTCCTTTTTTCTCAACCACGAGATAAAGTGATCTCTTACATCAGAATCCAAGCTAATATCATTAGAAATATCTTTGGGCCTTTTGAAGGGTATCTTGGCTCCATATTTAGATGCTATTTCTGCGATTTCATCATCATCTGTTGAAATATAAACATCCTCAAAGAGATTAGAAGAAATAGCACACTCTATAGACCAAGCAATAAGCGGTTTACCGTGAAATTCTTTTATATTTTTCCTTGGAATTCTTTTTGATCCTCCCCTTGCAGGAATTAAACAAACATTTTTCATATAATTTTATTCGATTATCTATAAATAATAACCCAGAATAAATTTTTCAAATAAAATTAATAAAAAATATTTTTTACCCCCCTTTGATTAACAATAGAGATAGATTTAAGAAAATATAATGTGCTCAATTAAATAAAAAACTTTAATCCTTTTTTATTTATTTTGCTAATGTAAGTTATTCCGCCTGGCAAAAAGAACATTACGAAAGCAATATTAACCAAGGGATAACCAATAAATAAGCAAAGAAAGTTTACCAAAATCAAAATAATTAAGAAAAGTTTAGTCATAAAATTCATATTTCTAAGAATTATTGAAAAACAAGTTAAAATATATAATACTAAAAGAAAAAGTATTCCTATTATTCCAGTATCTAATAATATAGCTACGATACCTTGTAAAGAATATCCACTTTTATCTTCTGCTTTAAAATTTCTATTTCGAATATCGACACCATCATACTTGATAGTAATTCTTGATGAATACCAACCCGTTCCTATAACTTTGTTAATTAAAGGATATTCTGAAAACTTTTTATATCCTTTAAAAAATTCCTCAACCCTGCCATCATTTTGGATAAGACCTTTTGATTGTGGAGTAATGCTTAGCGTGCTCGAAGATAATGGCTTAATAAATGTAAGACTGTTATGAAAAAAAGTTATTCCATATGAAAATAAAATATAACAAGAAGTAATCATTAAAAGATAAGAAATAGATTTCAAATATTTCTTAACTCTAATGTTTTGTATAATTAAAAAAGACAATGCTATTAAAATATAGAAAAGGCTTAATCTAGAATCATGCATAAGTGCTAATAAAATATAAAAAACCAAAACCAAACTAAAACTACTAAAGAATTTAAAATTATTTTTTTCCCATAATTGGAACATGCCATAAAAAAGTATTGAAGTGATTCCAAAAGCACTACTACTACCAACCCAAAAATTATCTTGGATAGAGTAAAAACCTTCTCCAAAGATATATCCCAGAATAGACATAAAAAAATAGAATAAAAAATAATAGAAAGTAGATTTATAAATTATTTTTAAGTAATTAGATTTGTAATATATACTTGTATTTAAATCGTAGATATTTTTAAAATATGCAGCAATAAAAGTAATTAATAATGGGAGCCAATAAATAATTATCCTAACATCTTTAATAAAATAGCTTCCATAAAAAATTTCTAATAATAAAAACAAAAAATAAATTAAAACAATTCTCTCAACTTTACTGGAATTTTTTATAGAAATGAATATTAATTTTCTATTAGCCAAAATATAAGGCAAATAAAAAATGAAAAAACAAACATATCCATAAAATTTGAGATCTGAAAAAATAATTACAATAGGAATAAAAAAATTTATTTCTTTAAAATCAAAAAGGCTTAATAAACTTATTTTATATTTTTCAATATTTGATTTTAATTCCATTACTAATAAAATAAAAATAATTAAAAATTAATTTTAGGATTTTTTTCTATAAGTTACTATAAGATGGTTTATTTGATTTGCTTTTAGGAGACAAAGAAATATTAACTTATTTTTTTTAAAAGGATTAATTATTGTGAGATTTGATTTATTTATAATATGGAGAAATGGATTAAATTATATCCCAGAAATAGTTTCTGAAATTAGGAAAGATAAAAATTACAAAATAGTTAGATTAAAATATCATGTATTTAAGAATACAGATAAGTTTATAAGAAAAATATATTTATGTATGATAGTGTTCCAATTAAACATTTGATGTCAAAAAACAAATCTCTTTTAAAAAGTCCAAAAAGAATTATGTCCGTTTTAGTTAAAAATAGTGATCCTATAGAATTAGAAATGGGTACTGGCAATTTTAGACATATTCAATTTCAAAGAATTAATCAGACTAAATTAGAGATAAAGTTTGACATAACAGATGATTTGTCTTGTTTTTCAAAAATCAAGATAAAAAAGATCTAGTTAAATTAATTCTAGAAAATAGAATTATATATAAAAGTTTTTTATTCCTGAGCTTAAATATGATTTAGAAATAAGACTCTTAGAGTATTTTAATATAAAAACAATCTGAAAAAAATCAAACATTTACTTTACTGTAATCAGTTTCCTGTAAATAAGAAATTTGCCCTGAAATAATAGAAAACAATAAAATATGAAAACTTTTGAATTAGTTTTATTATCTCAAAAAAGTATTAGTTATGTTTCATTACTTTTTTTCGTTAAAAATTGGGTATGTGTATCAAGAATTTTTATGGAGCCAAGCGGACTCGAACCGCTGACCACCTGCATGCCATGCAGGTGCTCTACCAACTGAGCTATGGCCCCATTATTGAAAGATTAAATTAAAGTTTGCACGTTTTATTAACTTTTTTTAAATAACTTTACTTTTATTAGAAATTGATTCAATTATTTTTTTGAAAGATATAATTCTTAATCTTATAAAATAAAAATCAAAAAGATTTATTTTTCAAAAATAGATTTATACATTTTATTTATTCTTTCATCATCACATAAACTTAAAATACTCTTTCTAGAGTCGCAGAGATCAAAATTTGTCACTTTTTTATTTAAATAAACTATATCTTTAGCAAACTTTTTTGGGTTATTTATTGGAGAGGGATTAAGAGTTCTTTTACAAATTGAATAACAATCTTTAAAAGCTTGCTCATCTTTATTAAAGGTAACAGGAATTCCATATGCAATCGCCTCAACTATGGTAGTACCAAATCCTTCGTTAAAAGATGGGATCACATAATGATCGATTAATTTAAAAAATTGTATTGGGTCTTGAAATCCCTCATATATTTTTATCCTTTTCCCTAAATTAAGCTCAGAAATTAATTTATAAATTGAGTCAATATAATCTTTATTAGACAAGAGATTCTCATCTAATTGCTGATCAGTTGGTCCAGAAAGTATTAGATTATAATTATCTGGCAGATACTGCATTACATTTATTAAGAATATCTGATTTTTTCTATATTTAAATTTTGATAAATAGCCTATATTTACCTTTATTGAATCTTCAATAATCGGATATTGTCTTACAGTAAATCTTGGCTTTAAATCTACAAATTTTGGAGATATTGGATTTGGCTTGATTATCTTTTTAAATTTTCCAGTTTTTTGTCCAGAATTCAAAGCTAAAATAAGAGTAGACTTTAATCTTGGCAATAACTTTATATTTATCTTTGAAAAATTGATTAATGGAGCAGAATTTCCATTTACTAATTCAATTACTAATTTTATATCTCTTCTAAAGTAAGTAGCCAAGAAAGTTGCATGGACTTGAGCGCATGAACCTAATGCATGAACTTGAGACTTAAAAGGTAAGAACAAACATAAAATAAAACTTATTAAAAAATCAAGAATATAAAAAGTGTTATATTCAAGTATAAATTCAAAATGATTGTTAAATTTATTTTTAATAATTGATAAGCCCTTTTCTCTTCTTTTTGATGTGATAATTAAGATATTTTTCCCAAGAATTTTATTTAATCTTCTTACTCGTAAAGCAGGTCCTGAATATTCTGGCCAATAAGTACTTATAAAAACTATTCTCATAGTATTTAGAATATTTCAGCCTGAATAAAAAAACCTGAAGTATGCCTATCTATATCAGACATTGATTTAAATTCCTTTGCAAGTTTTGATTTGTTAAAAGAAGGAATTTTTATATTTCTTTCTATAAATACTGTTCTAAACCGATTTTTATCAAAAAGTTTTATATATTCAGAATATGTATATCTATTAATAAACCATAGACGATTTCCTCTTAAAACTTTCCAAAATATTTTTGAATATTGCCAATGTCCGTCCCATTTAGAAGAAATATTATGAGATTTAAGATCAATCTGATGAGATACATAACCATTTTCTTTTAGTGCATTGCGCATAAAAAAGAAGAATTCTTCTAAATTATCAATATGCTCTAATACTGCTTGTGAAATAAAAAGATCAAACTTAGAATTTATTTTTTTTTCAAAATTAAAAATATATTTGATTTTAGAATTATCAGAATTAAAACTATCGATATACCGCCTAATATTTTTTAATCTTACATTTGAAAGCATTTTTTTAAGATAAGATTTACTTAGTATTTCTTTTGGAAAATTATAATTATCAAGTTTTGGTCTTATTTCTGGAAATTCGTTTTCATTTGGGATATCTTCCATATTTCTAAATAAAACTATCAAGTCATCAAGTATTTTATAATTAACTTCTTTATTTATATTTTTTTGACTATCAAAAATTGTATATTCTTCAACTCCTGTAATTAAGGCACATAATGCCATTCCTAAAGAATCGCCAGGACCTATCTCAGCAACTGATTTTGGTTTTGTATTTAGACCATTTTTATTTGCGATTACAATATGTCTAAGCCAAACAGAATAACAATATCTTGCCGTATTCTTAATCAAACCTTTCCTTCCATATTCAGAATATGTTTTTGTATTTGGCAATAAGTAAGATCTGATAAATATTTTTAAAAGTCTCAAAATTGACATGAAAATTTTGCTTTAATTTGAAATTATAACTTAAAATTAATAACAATTTGGTTATAAAGCTGAAAATTTATTTAATACAATATCAAATTTTTTATTTTTTATATTTATGTTTAAATACCTTTATAAACTAATTTGGAATATTTTTATAAAGCCTTATGCAAACCTTAATCTATAAAATTTATGGAAACTAGAAGATTAATAAGTATAGAAATAATAAGATTTGCAGCAGCATTTTCAGTTCTTTTGCACCATATCCCATCAATAGATATTGGAGTTTTTGGAGTTGATGCTTTTTTTATAATAAGTGGATTTGTAATGATGTACTCTACAAAAGAAAATTATAAGAATTTCTTTTTAAAAAGATTAGTAAGGATTGTTCCACTTTATTGGTTAGCCACATTCGGAGTTTATCTAATAACTATTTACAAACCTGAAATTCTTAATTCAACCACAAGTGATATCAATCATTTATTTCAATCATTATTCTTTATACCCTTCAATAAAAATGGAGTAGGACATGAACCGATCCTAGCGGTAGGCTGGACATTAAATTTTGAAGTATTATTTTACTTAATTTTTTATTTGAGCTTAATAATTTCAAAAAAAAATAGAGATATTATTGCAACAATATTAATTTGTTCTTGCATCCTTTTATTAAGTAATTTTGATTTTTTTATGGCTAATGTATATAGCGACATTATATTGATTGAATTCATTCTAGGAATACTTATATATAATTTTATATATGACAAAAAAAGCTATAAAAATTTTTTCATATTAATCTCTATAGTATTTTCAATTCTATTTAAAAGAATATTTATCCATAGGTTTTTTTACTTTGGAATTCCTATAGCAATATTATCTTATTTTCTTATTAAATATTCAAATAAAATAAAGTATTCGAATTTATTAATTAATTTAGGAGGTATGAGCTATGCACTTTATATTTCACATGTTTATATAATAAGAATTTTTGATCGTATAGTGCCTTGGTTCGGAAACAAATATGAGATATATAATATATTTGCTACAGCCTTATCAATTATTGGATCTCTAGTAATAGGATTTATTATCCATAGATTTTTAGATTTTCCTTTATATAAGAAGTTAAGATCATTTTTGTAAATCCAAATAATTCATTGATATATACTAATTAAAAAAAAACTTTTTATTTTGAAGAATAAATCTTTAATCAAGCTTATAAAAATAATTCCATTTATCCCATTATTATTGTATCTAGGGAAAAGAAGTTTAGTCGCATATGATGAAGGATTCTATGCTCTTCAAAGTAGATGGATATTAGAAAATAACAATTGGATAGCGCCCTACTGGTGGGGAAATATTTATGTTGATAGAACTATAGGAATTCAATATTTATTAGCTTTATCTCAAAAAATATTTGGGGGAAGTTTTTTTTCAATGTATATACCAAATCTTATTGGTGGATCATTAATCCTTTTTTTTACTTATAAGATTCACAAAGAAATTTTAAATCATAAAAATGCAATAATTTCCCCTTTAATTTTGGCAACAACTTATCTATGGATAAATTATTATCACATGGCGACTCAAGACATAATATTTTCGTCATTAGTATGCATTGGAATATTTAGTGCAATTAAATCATACAAATCAAAAAGCAAGTTTTTCTTTACGCTTTCAGGTGGCTGGATAGGTCTTGCATTTATGATGAAAACTTATTTAGTTTGTATCCCTTTTTTAGGCTTTTTGCCTTTCTACATTAAAAATAATAATTTTAAAAACAAGTTTTTTTATCTTGGATTTTTGATTGGCTTTTTGCCTTTCTTTATGTGGAGTTTTCAATTAATCTCAATTTATGGATTGGAAAGTTTCAATGGTTTATTTTCCAAATTTATTACTTTATCCAAAAATAATAACTTTACTAATCCTTTTTACTATTATCTTTGGAATTTGCCATTAAATACTTTCCCTTGGTTTGTTTTTTATTTAATGGGTATTTATAAAGTTTTTAATTTTAAGAGTTATCTAAATAAGTATTTTCTTTTGTACTTTCCATTTATTATTATCTTTTCATTGAGTTTTTTCTCAACAAAGACTCCTTATTATACTCTTCAAATACTACCGCTTCTATCAATTAATGCATACATAGGAATAAATTACATTTTCAGTCAAGAAAACAACTTGACTAGAAATTTCAAGAAAATTATTTTTATTTTATTCCCTTCTATTTTAATTATATCTCTCCTTTATATTAATAATTTTGTAATTTTTGATGAATTATATAAAGATATGAAATTGTTAATTAATTTTTCTTTGTGCTTATTTATTTTCTCATGGATATCTATACCATTTATAAAAAATATTAATAAAAGAATTATTCTTACAATTTTAGGACCATACTTACTTTTTACTATATTTGTCCAAACAGGAACCTTAAGCGATAGATCTAGGGATATCAGATTGGCAAGTAATTATGTTATTAAAAAGGAAATGCTTAAAAATCAAGAAATTAATTTTATAACTGAAGGAATTAAAGATCCATACACAACAAAGCAATTAATAAAAATTTCACTATTCATGCCTAAGATTGGTAATGGTATAAAAAATGTCGAAAGTTTAGAATTTAATCAATATGCTTGGACATGTCTTAATGAAAAAGATTTAGAAGAAAAAATAACCTTTAAATTAATTTATAAAGATCCAGTTTTATCTCCTTGGAAGTTAATTTATAAGAATAAAGACTGAGAAAATTTTTTACAGAATAACTTTTTAAGATATAAATGAATAAGATAATCTAATATTGCAAAACTGATTAACATTAACCAAAAGTATATATAGATTTACTTTACAAAAGTTTTTTTATGAAAAAGAAAGTCGCCCTAATAACTGGAATTACAGGACAAGATGGAAGCTACTTGACTGAATTACTAATAGAAAAAGGTTATGAAGTTCATGGAATAAAAAGAAGATCAAGTTCTTTGAATACTGAAAGAATTGATCATCTTTATCAAGAGCCCCATAGTGATAATCGTAATCTTTTCTTACATTATGGTGATCTAACAGATAGTTTAAATCTTATGAATATTATTCAATCTGTGAAACCAGATGAAATATATAATTTAGGAGCACAAAGTCACGTCGCAGTTAGTTTTGAATCTCCAGAATATACAGCTAATAGTGACGGATTAGGCTCTTTGAGAATTCTTGAGGCAATAAGAACCTTAAATATGATCGACAAAACAAAATTTTATCAGGCAAGTACTTCAGAATTATATGGATTAGTTCAAGAAACTCCTCAGAATGAAAAAACTTCTTTTTATCCAAGAAGTCCATATGGTGTAGCAAAATTATATGCTTATTGGATAACGGTAAACTACAGAGAGTCATATGGTTTATTTGCATGTAATGGGATTCTTTTTAATCATGAAAGTCCCAGAAGAGGGGAAACATTTGTTACGAGAAAAATAACTAGAGGCCTTGCTCGAATTGATCAAGGGATAGAAAAAATTCTTTACTTAGGAAATATTGATGCACTGAGAGATTGGGGTCATGCTAAAGATTATGTCGAAATACAATGGCGTATTTTACAGCAAGAAAAACCTGAAGATTTTGTAGTTGCGACAGGTAGACAAGAAAGTGTCAGAGCATTTATTGAGTTGTCGGCAAAAGAATTAGGTTGGGGTGGTATTATTTGGCAAGGAAAAGGCTTAGATGAGGTTGGTATGCGGGCAGATACAAAAGAAATAGTAATTAAAATAGATAAAAAATACTTTAGGCCTTGCGAAGTTAATGCATTAATTGGAGATGCATCGAAAGCCAATATTAAGCTTGGATGGAAACCTAAAATTAATCTAGAAGGGCTGGTTTCAGAAATGATAAAAAATGATAAAGAATTAGCTAAAAAAGAGTCTTTAATTATTAAGAAAGGATTCAAATTTTCAATCCCTAAAGAGTAATTTATGCAAAATTATATAAATAAACAAGACAGCTTTTTTGTGGCTGGACATAATGGAATGGTTGGTCAGGCGATTATTAAAACATTAAAAAAAAGTGGATATTGCGATAAAAGTTTAGGCGGTAAATTAATTATTGCAGATAGAAATGAACTTGATCTTACCTCGTATGAAAAAGTTATGTCTTGGTTCAAAATAAAGAAACCTAATGTTGTAATTATTGCAGCAGCGAAAGTTGGAGGAATTTATGCTAATCAAAAAAATCCCTATAATTTCATCTCAGAAAATATCAAAATTGCACATAATTTAATTGAAGCTGCATGGATAAATGGTGCAAGAAGATTATTATTTTTAGGTAGCAGTTGTATTTATCCTAAGAATTCAAATTTGCCAATAGTTGAAGAAGAATTACTTACCTCAACTTTAGAAGAAACTAACGAAGCGTATGCGATAGCCAAGATCTCAGGAATAAAATTATGCGAAGCCATAAGAAAACAATATAATTTTGATGCTATATCATTAATGCCCACTAATCTTTATGGTCCTGGTGATAATTACGGTAATGAAGAAAGCCACGTAATGGCTTCATTAATCAAAAAATTTATTCTTGCGAAAAGAAATAACTTAAATAATGTTGTTTGCTGGGGATCAGGTAATCCTCTTAGAGAATTTCTGCATGTCGAGGATTTAGGTTTTGCTTGTGTAAAAGTATTAGAAAAGTGGAATCCTGATTATAAAGATTCACCTAAAGATAAAAATGGAAAAAAATTATACTATTTAAATGTAGGATCCAATGAAGAAATTTCTATAAAGGAACTTGCTTTAAAAATTGCAAGCCTTACAAATTATTCTGGCGATATTATTTGGGATCAAAGTAAGCCAGATGGAACTTTTAGAAAAATAATTGATAGTTCTAGAATAAAAACATTTGGATGGACACCCAAAATACCTCTTACTTTAGGTATTAAAAAAGTAATTTATGAAATTGAAAATTCATTAGATGATACTTTTGATCAAGGGAAATCAATTAAAAACTTTTTTTGACTAATTTATTCTATAATTTAAAATTCTTTATTAAAATTAGAATCTCCAAAATTAAAAATTTCAAATCCAAAGAAGATTGATTTATCATCTTGACTATAAGATAAACCTAGTGAGTATGCTCTCTTACTTAATTCCAAAGAGATTATCTTATTCTGAAAAGTTCCATAATTATTTGACTCTGAATTAATATTATAATTTCCCTCAAAACCTAATATAAAAGGACCATAAATTTGCTGCTTCAAATCAAATTTGACACGAGAATCTTCATTGAAGTTGTCAAAAACAAAGGGACTTTCGCCACTTTTAAGAAGTAATTCAGGATAAATTGATATCTTTGTATAGTCTAAAAAGTTTTTCTTTAAATCTCCATATGTATAACTCGGGCCTACCATAAAAGATACGATACTTTGACTCTTTTGATTACTATATTCAAAAATTCCTGCACCTAATTTTGCATTCAAGAATAAGCCATTATCTATTAATTTAGGTGTTTTATTATATTCGTCTGAATAATTAGATTCTTTATTCAATAAAGAAATTCTATATTTGTGAGTAAGAGAGGTATTAACTCCATACCTTGTTAAATTTTCAAGAAAGGTACTATCTTTTAAACTTCTTCCTTGGAATTTTCCTATATCTAAAACCAAAGAATAATCTTTATTTAAATTTTCCTTTTTGAATTGATAACTCGTTAATAATTTATTTCCATAAGAGAAATAAATATCATCCTTATCAAAGGTTGAATAGAAGCCAAAGTCAGTAGAATAATTTTCTAAATTGTTATTTACAAAATATTTATTATCAGAACTTTGATTTAAATTACGAATTTTTTTTGGACTAAAACTATATAGATTTCTTACCAAATTTAAATCACCAGAAAATGCATCATAAAAATTTTCCCTATTCAGAGTTTTGGAATCTAAATTAACATTTAAATTCCATTTTTCGAAATTTCCTTTCAATTTAGTATTAATTCCAAAATAATCATAAAAATTTATATCTTTCTTAAAGTTATCACTTAAAACTTTCGAATCTCTTTTTCTAAATGAATCTGAATTACCTTCAATTGCTCTTTGTAAGAGAAAATAAGGTTGAAAATCTATCAATAAATTTTTATTTAACTCAACACTGTCAAAGTTTCGAAGAATGAAGAAACCATCTTTATCGCCAGATTCGTAACCAATACCCCACCTCAAGTTATTATCATCATTTGTAATTGTTCTCCTTCCTATTATGGGTATAGTTAATTTATCTTCAAAATTTAAAGATGTTGAATTACTTATAAATTTAGTTTTACTATTCTTTATTTCACCAACAAATTTCTTGCTTTTAATTATTAATTGAGGTTTATTAAACGGATCGTTTGTAAAGTTTATAAGATCAGCTCGCCATTTATTTCCTTCTAAATCAATTCTTTTTGAATTAAATCTCCAATTTTTAATTTTAGAAAAATTAAACCTAATTTTTTTCTCTGCTATTGAGTTTTTATATCTTTCATTTGTCGAGTTAAGAAGTTCTACTTCACTGGGAAGATCATTAAAATCGAGATTTGTATTGGGAGAAACCTCATTAACAATTATCTGATTTTTTAATTTTAAATCATTATTTATAGTTTCAAAATTTAAGATGCCAAAAATATTCTTTATGTATCCTTTACTTTCAAAAAAGTTATATTCTAAAAAATCTGCTTTAAAAAACTGATTACCCTTTGTAACGTTTAAATTACTGTAAGCTTTAAAAATCTTATTAGTCTTGTCGTAAGAAATCTTATCTGCATTCAAAATTCCATTA
>Ga0163109_10000140_pt1 | contig 57662 bp, 37 predicted proteins | sample CRUFie1St13metaG_FD_108704 | JGI IMG/M metagenome (GOLD analysis project Ga0163109, IMG submission 108704) | Marine microbial communities from the Costa Rica Dome - CRUD Field 142mm St13 metaG | ecosystem: Environmental > Aquatic > Marine > Oceanic > Photic zone | place: Costa Rica: the Eastern...
AAAGATCTTAAAAGTGTGTCTTGAAAATCGTAAGTCTTGAATGATATTAGTCCGTGTTGTGGGTGAGAGATTTTAGCATAATTATTTAAAAAGTAAACCGGGTCTTTTCCGCACTTTACTATCTCTTTAACTATTTCCTCTTTTGACAACTGATAAGACATTCATTACACTCTTACTCTTAAATTCGTCCTACTGCAAGCTGCCCATGCTGTGTGTCGATCAGTTCTTCATCACCTGAAAGCTCGACATTGTTAACACTGGCAATTGCAATTTTACCACTACTTGTATTAATGATTGTAAATCGGCTTGTAGCATCAACATCAAAACCCTCTGCTTCTAGCGGCTGTTTAATATCGAACAATCCACCGCCACGCTCTACGACAGTTCTTGCAATATCGACAATCTGATCAAGTTCAGGGTCTGATGAATGAGTTGTGCGAACTGGCATATCTTCTTCACCAAGATAATTGGCGTCACCTGTTTCAAGAAAGTCATGCATCTTATTGTGAAGATCTTCTAGTGAGCGAATTATACTGTGAAGATTTTTTGCAACATCAGGCTGAGCCTTGAAGTCTAATTCTTTATCAGCGGCAATGGCAAAGCCAATAATTTTTTCAATCTGCGTGATAGCTCTAGATACCGCATTTCCCTCTTGAAGATTACGTTTGTAGTTCTGCACCTCTTCATTAATAATCTGCTTTAATCTTGCTTTTGAAATTTTCATACGTCTTTTACTCCATAATACTTCATTGGTCCACGCTTAGGATTCTGCGCTTTCCTGCCCATGCTTTGAGCATAAAGATCTGTTCGTGGCTCTACAAAGTGTGGCTGAATGATTACCTCATCGCCTGCCTGACCAAAAACTTTCTTATCGGCATCTCGTAAGAGAGCGACAACTACAGCAGGCTTTCCTGTTGTCGTCGTGGTAAGCTCAACTACGTTTCCAACCGCACCCACTAAAGCACCGCCAATAATATCAACTTCATCACCAACCTTTACAGATTCAAGGAGGTTTCCATCGGGAGCTGATTTGTCTGCTGCTGTACGAGAATCCGCTCGATTCTTCTTAGCACCTGCGCCTTGCTCTTCTCCGGTTCTTAGCCAGTCTTTAAAACTTTTTTCTAGACTGTCTTTACTCTCACCCTTAACTGGGTCTACAGATTTCTCGTAACTGCTGACCACAAATTGCTGCTTGGCGCAAAGCCAAGAGCGAATTCGGCTCATGTTTTGTACATGGATTTCTGTTTCACCCTCTTGCTTCAAAGATAAAGTCTCGCCTACTGCTTTTCGATACTGCTTTTTAAGGTGACTAACGATACTACTCATGACGCCCTCAATCTCGCTCTCGAAGCCTTTATTGTGAACCTCTTTCATGGTAGTCTCGCTGTTGTAATAAAGACAAAGTATGTCACCATGAAAACGAACAGAGAATCCATCCATGACTCTTTTATCATTAATCGTAACTTCTTCTTCTCGCCTCAGCCCAATCTTAACCGGCTCACCGTTTTCATCCAGTGCGCCATCGTGTGTGTTGGACATGGCTTGAGAAATGCCCCTCACAATTTCTAATACAGTAGCCATTATTTATTCCTCTTTGCACGCAGAACGTGGTCTATCTTTAAGTTCCTGAACCTTTGCACGAACATCACCAAGCTTAGCTCTAACATCTTGGCAAGTCTTTCTTAGACGGACACCCGCCGACTTGTTACATTTATGCTGACACTTGCTAGCATCGCTGCGTGCTTCTTCCAACATCTCAATCGCTTCTTCTAAAAGAGCGCATAAGTCTTCTTGACAACTCATAATTTTACTCCTTATTATCTAATCTCTTCAGGACCGCTCTCAAAAGTTTTTCGCTCAGAGCAACTTTCTCCATCGTATCCATAGCAACTTTTAGCTTCTTGTTTTTAGTAGCCTTGGAAATTGCATCCCATTTTTCATTCGTAGCGTCGATAAGATCTAGAACAGCCTCTTTGACCTTCGGCTCGACCTCTCCAATATCAGAATCACCGCCGCCGTCATCAACCTGCTTTTCAAGTTCATCAGCTTTATCCCCAAGCTTATCTAGCTCTTTTGCTGCATCTTTATTGCCTGCTTGCGCCGTTGCTTTAGTGGCGGCATCAATAATTTTGTCTAAATCAGCTACAGCATCAGCTTTCTCTTCGGGGCTTTCACCACTAAACTCTTTTGGCTCTGGGATCTTCTCTAGGGCGTTTTGAATCTTTCGACCTTGCGCTTTCGGCAGCAAGTCTTGATTAATTAACTGATTAAGATTTCTAGCAAAATTTGTAAAAATTGCATTAAATAGTTTTGGGACGCCTGCTGCTGCCGCCTGCATGTTTGAAGAAAAATCATCTGCATCCATTGTGCCAGATGCAACGTCTTCTAGCATCGTATTAAGATACTCTTCTAAAATCAATTCATTGACTTTTTGTTCTGTAATCAAAGATTTTATTTTCATTTTTCTCTTCCCTCAATATTTTTAATATAGCAAGCAAAACAGCAATCGAATCTGTTCATGTACAAGTCATCACGCTTATCAAACGAATAGGTGTCGCAAGACGAACAGACTCGTTCCCTCTTATCTTTATTAAGTAGTTTCTTTGTTACAAAAAAGCCATTAAACTCCACTTTCTCTAGCTCAGTAGAGATTCTTTCTAGACGCTCGCTTATAATTGTTAGCTGCTGTAGGTATGCGTCTTCTTTTTCATCCGTCCAACTGTTTCTGGGATCTTCTACTGCTTTTTTTCCATACTTGTCTGAAATTGCTTTTTCCAAGGCTGCAATCTTATCATAGTCTTCTTTCATATCACCTCACTCCCGGCTCCAATGCATAGACAACACCTACTGTTAGAGCACTGCCTGCAATAAACCCAAGAGCAACCCAAAGTGGTGTTAAATCTTTTCCTTTTTTTTCATTCAATTCTATCAATAAGCTATTTCTTCGCTCTAATTCGTTTTCTAGAAACTTATTTTGATCTGTCAGCACGTCAATACGAAAATCATATTCTGTCTTAGCAAGAGTCAACCGTTCAGTCAAGTAAAGCTCGTAACGCCTCTGCATAAACTCGTACTCAGTTGTTATACGAGCGAATGATTCAGGAGATAGAAGATAAACATCTCTGCTGGCAGTGAGCTTTTGTCCTGCACTCAACTTAGAATACGAGAACTTTGGAATTTCCAAATTTAAATGATTTGACACCTCAGTCTCGGTCGTTGGCTGTGCCATAACTGACGGCGGGAATATTAATCCGATACAAACAGCAGGCACTAAAAAGAAATTTTGAAAAAACTTAATCATGTTATTCGACCTCCCCAAACTCAGATGGATCGACCATATTCATAAAAGGAAAAACCTCTTGAATGTCTTCCGCAATAGCTTTCTTTTCAACTTCTGTTTCGGCTTCTACGAAAGCATCAAGTCTTTTATTCAACGCTTCTTCTTGTTCACGAGACAATTCTTCACCCGCTTGTTTTGCCTGCTCCTTAACAGCACTCATATCAGAAACAAACTTCTCTGTTCTTCTGATAAGCTCTTCGTCTTTTTTTCGACGTAATTCATCAGATTCTTTATTGTGCTGTAGCACTGCGTCCGTTTGCTGCGAACCCCTGTTCATTAAAATAGAAACAACTAGGGTGGCTAAACCTCCGACCGCAGTTCCAACTAAAAATAAATTATCTTTAATCCAACTCCATGTCTTGACCAACCACATCTTAATCTCCCTCTGTTTCTAACTTAGCTAACCTGTCACCTTTCTTCCATTGTGTTGCTAAATCCACAAATGCTTGCGTCCCAATATAACCAAGTGTAATCGCAGTCCAATTATCACTTGTTACCATACCATAAGAGCAAAGCCCGGTTGCAGTTATCCAAGCTAAGAATTTTCTAGATATGAACCTCTCTAGGTGCTTATCTAATAATGCTTTTGCTTTTGCTGACACTATTATACCCTCCCCTGTTTATATAAATAGGGGGGTTAATGTTTTACAGAAGCAAAGTTTCTTTTCTTTTCTATAGAAATCTGGGAATCGACTGCATCTTTCAAGCTATCTAGGTGTGAAATAAGCAGCACTGTTTTGAAGTTTGACTTAACTAAGTCTAGGATTCTAATAAAGCCTTCCATGTTTTCTTCATCAAGTGCTGTTCCCGGCTCATCTAAAATAAACAAATCTCCCTTTGGCAAAGATGAGACATTAAGCAGTGCCAAGCGAATTGCCATTGCAGCTATCGTCTTCTCTGCACCGGAACCCATCTCTAGCGGTCTCGCATCATACTTGGGGTGCTTAATAAATATTTCTAGCTTTTTGTCCTCGTTCTCTAGAGACACCTCAAAGTCAACGATGTTCGCTAATACACTGGAGATCTCATCATTGAGTACGGGTAGCTTGTTCTTAATAATATCCAGACTAATTCCGTTGGTGTGCATACAACTCATAAACAAATCATAAGCACAGTAGTTGTCTCTGGCTTCCAACAGTTCGCTCTTTTGGCTTTCTAAATCTTCTTTCCTCTGACCAAGCGAGCCATTCTCCCTATAAAGAGACATAAGAGCTTGCTCACACACTTCTTCTTCTTTCTTGCATTGTGCTATTTGTTTAAGAATATCTTTGTTTTCAAGGGTTAAAGCTTCTAAGTTCTCAATAGACTCTTTGTTTTCTTCAAACTCTGAAATTTTTTGCCTGTATATCTCAATCTGAGAATTGGTCTTCAACATCTCATTTTTATTTTTTGCAATCGTTAACTCACAAGCGACAACTTCTGCCTGAGCCACTCTTTGCTTTTCAATTACCCGTGAGTGTTTGTCGATATAGTCGTTAACAACTTCTGGGTTTAGTTGTGATACTTGGTGCTTCAAAGAAGTTAACCGCTCTTCTGTCTGAAGAAGAGACTTCTTTGTGAGTTTTGAAGACTCCAAGGCGGCGAAGGCATCTTTAACAAACTTGTTACCTCGACAATATTCACACTCTGGATCGTACTGGTGTGTGTCGAGCATTGCAACCTTGTTTTCTTCGTTTGTAAGTCTGCTTTTTAGAGAAGTGATCAGTGATTGTTCTTCCGACAATTTATCTTCAAGTGCTTCGACCTCACGTTGTTTTGCCTTCCACTCTTCAATCTTAAAATCTCTTATAAATTCCTCAACTTTCTTGACAACCTCTCTGGACTTTTTTGCCTTTTGTCCAAGCTGTCGATTTTCTATTTTAAGGTTTTCTAAAGAAACTTCACTAGAAGAAAGAGAATCTGAGACCTCTTCAAAATCAATAATTTCTGCGGGTATTGCACCGATTTGCGCCTGTAGCTGTTGCGCCCTTAGTCTATATTTACCAATCTGCTCTTTAAGATCTTCGCAGCTTTTCTTTTTTAAAACAATTTCTTCGTTGTGTTGGTTTAGTTTTTCTGATATAGCATCAATCTCTTCTTCAAAGTCAATTGCCTCAAGCCTTTTTATTGCTCCACGCAAGTCAGATGCATCATCTTTTGCTAATTTAAACTTGTCATCAAAGATCTCTAGGTCTAGGAATTTCGCAAGAATCTCTTTTCTCTTCGTTGATCCCTCCGCTATAAAAGCTAGAGAACCCAACTGGGTTGCCATGGAAGTCAAAAAGAAATCATCAACCGTACCAAAAAACTTTCTAATGTTCTTATCTGTACCATTCCTGTCCAGACCGTTTAGAGAAGTAACCTCGCCAGTCGCATTGTCTTTTGCCCAAAACTCTACATCTGTTTTTGCCTCAGTTGTTTCGACACCCTTGAGCTTCTTAACATACTTTTCTGCCTTACGCTCAACGTACAAGGTTTTATTACCCACCTCAATCTCAACCTTACCACGACCCCACTGCTTGTCTTGATTGATCGTGTTTAGGTTTTTTCTGTTCCCCTTTGAGGTTGTGTTATACAGAGTGAAGAGAAGACTATCAATTATGGATGACTTTCCAGAAAAGTTTTTTCCAAAAATACCGACGATTCCATTTAGTTCTTCGAAATTGATCGAATTGTGCTCACCATAATTAAAAAGATTGTCCCACTCAAGTTTCTTAATCTTCCAATTTATATTCCGCATAACAATTTCAGAATCTTCAACTATCTTATTGTAAGACTTGTTCAACTCATAGACACGAGTCAAAACTTGACTTGAAGCATTGTAATCCTCTAGGTATTCTTTTATAAATTTCTCTTGTACGGCAATATCCCTCAAGTCTTCTTGGTTAAAAGTAGAACCGACCTCAACAGATCCTCGATCATTCGCTCGGTTTAGAAAAGTGATTGCTGTTGGAGTAAATCGCTTCTTCGCAGCATCAATAGCTTTTTTAAGCTTTGACATTGGAATACTGTGGTTGGAGACCAATCTCAATCGTGCGCCTGTTGGTACTGTGGTCTTGTTAGGGATTCTGCCTGTCTTTGTAAGCTCGACTGTGACAAACGGCTTTGGATTCTTCAGGACATAATGCTGCACATCGAATTTATTCTTGTCCTCAATATTCCAAAGAAGAAAACCCTTGTCGTTGCTCTCTCCGTGATTCTGCTGAATTGTGGAGCCACAATATCTAACTCTTCCGTCTGCATCAAGAATCTGATTTGTCTTGTGAATATCTCCAAGCATTGCATAATCAAAGTTTTCGAAAATTGAAACATCATGATCGCCATGCTCCATGACCCAGCCGGTATCTGTAACGACACCGCCCACCGCACCGTGATAAAGTGCAATATTGATCTTGTTCTCATCTGATGGCTGTACCCAATTGTCTTCGTCAAAGACACTAAGAACATTTAAAACAACATCTTTATCTAAGTGTGTCTCGCCAGCATTTTTTAGAAGATGTAAGTTCGGATGCTGCAAAGCATCAACGATAGGTGTAATAGCATCTTGCCGACCAGCGTTCTTTAAGTTGCCATCATGGTTACCCAATATAATATATGTAGGGGCAATATTAGCTAGATTTTTAAAAAAGCCTGCTGCCATCTCAACGAACTCAGGTGAAATCTGGGTCTTCGTGTGGGCTATGTCTCCGCAATGTACAATGTAGTCCACCTCTTCAGTAGTCAAAATTTCATATAAGTTATTAAACGCTGAGCGGTATTCCTCATGATACTTTAAATTTCTAATATGTGTGTCTGCGATGTGTGCAATTTTAATCATTTAATCTCCACTAAAATAACATTTCAATTTTTCTTCGTTGCCAATAATTTTGACTAACAAGGGTTGCAGAATTCTTTCTCTCCAAGAACTCTTCTTTGGTCATCTCTCCCACATCCGAATAGGGTGCAATATCGACCTTATATAATTCTACATCATAATCTAAGAATTGTTTAATTATTTCTAACGCCTTTTTTTCTGCGTCAGCATCTAGGGCGAGATATACTGGGGTGTCATTATCAACTACTCTTCTAACCAAGGGAGATCCCTCTCTGAGAGATGTGCCAAGAATTGGAACAGAGTTGCCAGCAATTATCGCATCAAACACACCCTCTACTATAGTTAAGTCACTATCCCAGTCAACATACAAATCATTAAAAACGAGATCCCTACTCACAGGTGGAGCTAGATACTTTCTCCAATCTCCTGTATAGCTTCTGGCTATAAAGTAGTCCACAAGCCCATCTGTATTGAACGATGGAATGATGATTCTACCTTCATACTCGCCAGAAGAACAATAGCCAATCTTCCATCTCAAAATGTCTGATTTCGATACACCTCTTTTATATAAGAAATTTAGAGCAGGCTTCGAAGAGACAGGCAAGTTGGACGATGTTAGTGATTTAAATTCTGGTGGCAGCTTGACTGTTTGCTTTTTATCTGCCTGCACTCCGAACAGTTTTTCGACCATCAGAGAGTCAAAAGAAGATAGTTCTATTTTTCCCGATAGTTTATCCCATGACTTCAGATGCGAATAGTTCCCAAAAGAGCGAATAATTCTTCGTACGCTACTGCCACGATAATCGCATACCCAACACTTAAACTTGTCTTTCTCGACATTAACGGAAAGCTTGTTCTTGTGGTGATTACACTTCGGACAGTGATACAACCTCTCTGAACCGGACTTGTACGATCCGCCCAGAACATCTTTTAGGATATTAACTTTTTCTCTTTCTGACACCTAACACCCGCTTTAGCTATAATAAGACTGTCTGCCCGATCATATGTACCCGGAACAGGATTGCCATGCTTTGTATTATCATAACTGAATGTCGGCTCGTTGTCAAGTAAAAAGTTTAAAATATGTTGTTTGATGTTTACTGTCTTGTCACGCTTGGGAACACCACACGCTGCTCTCGCCTCTGACGCAGTGATGAAATTTGGCGCAACATCAAAAACATCTTTAACTATCCATCCTACTATACCATTAAATCTGGCAAGTGTCAAGATTGTTTTTGCAGAAGATTTACCCCTACTGATCCACAGTGGAGACTCTATGAATATATGTTGAATATCGTGTTGGTTTTTTATCAGTGTTAATAAATTTTTTATTTCTTCTGCTTTGGCAAAAATATCAGGAAAGCGATTTTTATTTTGTAACTTCCACGCTTCACAGTATATTACTTTTTCATCGTAATCTAAAACTGTGGCTCCCGTGATTGACGTAGAAACATCTAAACCTAGTATCATTAAAAGTCCAATTTCAATTTAAACGTAAATTCTCTATCTTCAGTTTTCAAAACCGGTCTCGCAAGTTTTGCGATAGCAATAAGGTTTTTATTTTCATCATAGATTCCAATCTTCGAGATCCACGTTTGTTTTTTAAATTCAGGTGGGGGATCATTATACGGAGAGTAGACTGTATTTTTAATCTCAACATTATCTTTCTCTGTATAATTTATCTCGCCACTCCAAAACATTCTACCATGCTTACTGTCATTTGTTAAGAATGTTGGGTTATTAGAGTGATTCAACTCTCCTTTGTTTGCGTGCGCTAGCATTGTAAGAGTTGGTATAAAGTTTGTGCCATTAAAACAAATGTATGAACTAGAGTTTATTACTGACGTGTTTGTGTCGGAAAGTCGTATACCCAGTGGATCGGCACTCTCTCCATTTTCATCATTATATCCCTGAGTACCCCAATATATCCACTTGGGGTTATCCAACTGTGGATGCTCAGGATCGTTCATTGGCTCTGGGCAATATTTATATCTTTCTTGAAGAGTGTCGTCTAGCGACCAGTCGCCAGTTAACAAAATAAAGCCTTCGTTATATAACACAACTCCCGCCACTTCACCAAAACCGTTATCACCAATTGTTTGTACTAGTTCACCGTTCTGCCTTACATCTTCGATTCTGGCTATCAAAGTACCGTGAATGTAGTAGTCTAATACAATGCTGCCCTTTTCGATGCTTGAGCCATAAAAAATTGACGGGATACTGATTAAAGTTAGTCGTTCCTCCATCTTGTTTCCAAGCTCTGAATTAAACGCATAGTGAGGGCTGATACACTTATAGTGGTTCAGGGTATTTTTTAGAGCGAGTAATCTTGGTCTCTCTTTACCACACACATCGTAAAAATCATCTTCCGGGGAAACATATCGTTCGATAGATAGCGTGCTTTCTAAAGGGTAACTTCCAGACATTACATCACCATAAGAAAATGATTGAAACTCTGTTGTAGATACAGTTTTGAAAGACAATGCTGTTCCACTCTTTGTAATAAAAGGATAAATTAAGTCTTCTTCTCTTCTATCTACATTGATTTCATATAGACTCAGGAATCCCGATGGTATATGCTTAACCTTGCCGCTTGTAATTTGTGTTGCTTCTTCCGCAACTTCTCCATTATAATAGATCTTTCTATTATGAATCAAGAACTCAACCTTCGGGTGGGTCTCAATTACATTATGAAATAAATCGTTTTGAGTAAATTCGTAATACGACATAAGCCGAACCCCTCTTAGTAGTCCAGCCTAACCCTCAGAGTCATTTCGTTTGTCGGATCTTTTCTGAGGACTTCAGAAAGCTTAGCAACAGCTAAAAGTTCATTGTCAGCCGAGTATAATCCAACAGTAGAGATGTAAGAAATAGGCGCATCCTCTGTGCTTTCCTTTACTCTGATTTTACTTTCTTGCAAATAGGTCGGGTTAGAGCTGTAATTAAAATCATTATGATTAATTCTGCAAAAGTAAATCGTTGAGTTTAGCTCGGTAGTATTATTAAAAGCGAGCCTATCAATTCTTTTTCTCAAAGCGTCACACGATGTTGGAATGTCTTCTTGCTGCATTAACCAACTCATGTTATATAATGTTGGGGTGGATGAGTCTGCATCTTCAATATACATAACCGGCTCTTCATCGGAAAATGTTGAAGAATCTTCTTTCATCAGTGGAAGCTTACCAGCAGGGTTTGAATCTGGATCGTGCATCTCAAACACACTTGGAGTTAACACAATAACGCCAGCTTGATAGTAGATTAATCCACACTTTTCATCAATTTCACTCAATACATCGGTCGAGGTACTAGCATCTGTGTTCGAATAAATTTTAGATTCAACTGGCACTTCTAGATCCAGTTCGCCATCATCATTGGTACTAAAATGATGAATCTCTCTGCATCTCAAAATTCCATAGTCACCGGCTGGTGAGTTGACACGGTAGTCATTTGCGGAGCCCTCGTCTGAGATAAACAAAACTGTTCTTTCTTCTTCTGCACTTTCATCTGTTTCGTCTTCAGGGTGAATTGGGGCTCCCCGTGAAACATTTAAATGAAGATGGCAAGAGCCTTTCTTTATCTCGTCTTTATTTAAAAGTCTTGCAGCACTGATGACAAAAACTTCGTCAAACTTGTCGCCGCCCTCAAGAATATTTCCATCTTCGTCGAACTTTAAAATATTACCCACGGTATCGTGACCAACCAATACTTGTGCCATTTGCTGATAGATTCTCTGCTTCTTCGCAGCAGATACATCATCAGGGTTTAAGGCATCCGAGTCAGCCGATAAGCCGAGGGTAAGATCGAAAATATGGTTTGCTGAAGAACTAAGGTACGGATAGTCATATACACTTTGAAACATCTTGTGTGGATAGTTTTTAATATTAGTTGTCTCTTGATTTTCTGGTAGTGGTTCTGCATAAGTGCCAAACAAAATTCCCCCATGAATCGGGATCGCCTCATGAAGTAAAGTTCTCGTTGTCGCAATATCATCGTTCAAAAAGGTTTTAAATACCGTTGCCATCTTTTGTGTTCTCCTTAGCTAACCTTAACAAATCTCACAGGAACATCTACACTGTATCCTGTTGTAGCACCACTAACCCTAACGATTGAATCGATATATTGATATGTGGTGTCTGAATCGGGGTCCACTGCTTCACTTCCAAGTTTGTCAAATAGGTAGTTGCTAGTGTTTAATTCTAGAGAAGCACGAATCTTAAACTGAATCATTGTCCCTCTCGGTCCTCTAATAACCTGCGTTCTAACATCAGGATCTCTTTCAGTGTTTTCCATAACAAACGCAACATCCTGCCCAAGAGACAAGTAGTAGCTCGCAATGTTATCATCATCAATATAAGATACCGATGCTGGATTTACACCGTTCGAATCTAAGATTGTGCCAAATCGATTATCAATTTGAATAATATATTGCGTCTCGTTCAAGTCATGATCAATCACAAATCTTGGAGAAATATCTTCAGTGTCTAATCCTTGGTCAACTCTACAATACGACCCCGCTGTAGAATTTTCTCCAAACATTACACCTTCACGAATGCTATCTCCGACGTAGCCAAAAAGATCTTCAGTATCTTTGTCTACTGCACAAAGAAATGCTTTGAAGTCAGGATTCATTTTAGCAGAGCTAGCAATAACTTCGTTAATCTTCATCACAGGCAAGAAGAGTAAATTAGTTCTAGGGATGGAGATAAGCTTAGACTTCATAGATGAAGTGTTGTTAGTAAACGCCTCTAGAACCGGCGTCATCAAAATCTCTAAATCATAATACGCACTGCCACTTGGGTGTGCTCCATCTGGATGATTGCTGTTTCTGTACAGGCTATAGTCAACCTCATCGTCTCCTAGTGCAAATTTTGCGATTCTAAATGAACCGTCTCCCTTTGCAAGTCTTGCCCTTCCCGTGTCTGTGAGAACGGCATCAAGTATAATATCTCCTGAATTATCTAAAAACGCCATGTGCTTTTTTCTCCCTCGCTAAAAATAATTAGTTTCCTTTGCATAAATAGTCCAAAACCCGTAAATTAAATTGCTATTCTGGTTGTATTTTCAAATGTTCGTGTTCAAAGACTACATTAATGTCTATTTTTCGTCCTGTTTTTTTAGACGTTAATCTGATTTTAAACTTTTTTCCCCACAGTGATTCATCTTTTACGCCCAAAAACAAAGTATCTTTATTCCACATTTCTTTGACACTAGTGACGTTTTGAACTCCACTCTTTTCCTCGTTTAATATCCCATGTGCATAAGACGGTATGATTTGCATAAGTCTTTTAAATTCCTTGACCGGCTCTTTAGGTGTGCGGGAGGCAAAGTCTACCACCTCAATAATTGGATAGATTGCTCCGTGATCATCTACAATCTCCACTTGATAAATAGGGCTTGGGTATGAAATATGCCCATGATTATCTACGCTTCTAAACGTATACCAGTATTTTTTATTAGGAACTATATCCTCCACACACGAACCAGAAGTTGCGTTATTATCAGATTCAACATCTACATCAGAATAAACTTTTTTTAAAAGCTTTCCTTCAAAGTCTTTATAACTGTTTGGATGCCTAGTCATTCTATACACCTCGAACTCTGATGCATGATCATCGGATTCATATCTAATTGGCTCGTCTGGGAATCTGTCTTGGGCTTGTCTTATCAACTCGTTAATTGTAAGATCATCAGGCGATATGATTTGTGGCTGTAGGTTATATCTACCCACATTACCAGATAGATTTATTTTAATTTTATCAGATACTCCCATATAGGGTACGATCTCAACGTCTGGCATTACCGGTGGGCTATCCATCAACCTGTTTGTGTAAGAGTAATATGGTACTTCGACAATCTGCAATGAAGGTTCTGTCCTAATAATAAAACCTGCTTTTGCGTCTTTTTTCCACGAATCTCGATAAGTGTATTTACTTCCAAACACCAGCTCATACGCATAAATTGTGTATGTGTATTTATTTCCATACTTAACCTGTGTATCTACAAAATTGTGTACGTCAATATCGTTCGAGTTGGGTAGCCAAAAGTTTTGAACTATAGTTCCACTCTCGCCGCCGTTTCTTTTTTCAATTCTATAAAAAACAGTTTCCGTTTGGCATTTTTGACCAGTCATCAACTCTTTAAATGTTCTTGTTCGCTCTCTAACAAGCTGTCTTGTTTTCGAAGAAAAAACAACTGCCATTAAGCTTCTATACAAATTGTATTTCGGATCGTCTGTAACTTCGACTTCAGGATCGTTTTTGCCCACGAAGATTGAATTCTTGGCTTCAAAAAATCCTGTTGGTGCTGTAGTAGCACCTGATAAAAAAGAAGAATACCATGACGCAACATCAAAAATCTTTCTTCTGTTCTCTAGGATCTCAGATCTGTTTGAAATAACCTCATTAGCGTTCACCGTATCACTCTTTGCCTGAACAGCGGTTTTTGTCTGCTCAACGAACTTTTTATCTGCACTCGTTAAGAAGCTATCTGCAACAGAATTAATTATTGCTGAGCCCATACCGGTATCAGCAATTGTTTGTGTGAACTCTGTCATCTGATCTGTTGAAAATTCAATATCGACAAACATCGGAAACAACTCTTTTTTGTGATTGAACTTTTTAATCATATCAATGTTTGCATGAGAAAAATACATATTTGAAAATTTATTAGCTAGTTGCGACTGCTTAGCGTTGTTTAGTGCGCCTGACAGTTGGCGACCATACATGTCAAAATATTGTACGGCTTTGCCATTTGGGTTGAAACTAGTTCTATCTTTTTTTTCTTTAAGCATTTCGTTTTGCGATTCTAACTTTAAATTATCATACAGTGTAATATGCTTATGATACCAGTCGTTTCGCTTTTCTTCTTTTTCTTTTGTCATTTCAGTCATCATGACGTACAGGCTGGGTAGCACTGATTCGCTAAGCTGATCATCGGAAATTGCAATTTCATAATCTTGAATGTAAAAATTATAAGTTGGTTTTACGCTTGCATACATTGTGTGAGTCGAAGTTGTAAACTGTTCAATCTCTCTTAAAGAGTAAGGCGAATTCATAGAAAAACAATGATCTTCAAAGGTCACATTATCTGTTACACAACTGTCAAAAATTTCATGAAACTTTCCTATCGGATCTGTAGTCTCTAAATAAAGTGGAGAAATACTATTAGGCTCAATCAGGATAACTTCATCAAAAACCGGTGACAACATGTTTGACGGCATACCTTTTGAACTAGCATAATCTTTTTCCGCTCCCATTGGGTTGAACGTAATATTAAATGGAACACTAGAGCTTACACTTGAGTTCACGAATCGAAGCTTACCGTCGTTATCTAGAGACCAGTATCGAGCGGTCTGAAACCTAAATTTATCTATAATCTCTGAGTCACCAAAACTATTATTATTCTTTACCCTCTCTAATATAACACTTGCCGTTACACTTGCATCAGCGATTGAGCTATCAAAAAGGTCTCTAGTTTTACCCGCCGCTGTAATAACAGTGTTCAACGGGCGTTCAACCTCTTTACCACTTACACGATAAGTGGGTGGTGCGGTGCCAGAATCTCGCAAAGCTTGATTAACCTGAGACGGTGTTATTTTTTTTGAAGTCATGCTAATAGTCTCCCGGTATTAATTCAGCAGTCGTCTGAAGCAGATCGCCACAAGGATATGACGCAGCAGATGGTTCAACACCCCCCACATGATTAGTTGAGGGCGTACCATCTGGATATGTTGGAACCTCTGTTCCAATGTTTGAAACTACCCACTCTTCTACTGCTCCGGCAGAGTCTAGTAAATCATCCACTGTTATCACATATCCTCCACCCAAGACTCCACCTAAGTCATCAATGATTCCGTTCGTGTAGTTCGAAAGACGCTTAGGTTTTAAAATAAAATACTCATCGTAAGTAGGAATTTGCATACTTTTTGGTCTTGAGATACCAAAAATCTTTGCCTCGTAAGGCAGCATTCTGCATATCATTTCCTGCCCAACGGACTGCTCCCAAAAATCATGAGTTAAGACTTTCCAAACAGGAGTTTTCGTATCTCTATTGTATGCCGTGAGCACCTCTATCTTATTAATAAGGTTATACATAAAAGAGTATTTCGCAGAAGTCTGTGCATCCTCAATAGCATTCTCTGATAACTGATGCCAGTTGGTAATCACATTGCTAGGGCTGACCGATGCAGACAGAAGACTCTTTATTTGATTTGGAAAAAACCGAACAACCTGTGCAACCGTAGATGCAGGATCTACATTGTGAATCTTAGTTGTCTCTAGTAAATATTCTTCACTCTTGTACAGCCAATTAATAACATTAGCTTGTTCGTTTAGGTTAAACGACTTTGTAGTTCCTGTCTTTATCTTACCGCTGGATAAAGATTTTTTAGAACCAGATGAAATCGTTTTTGTTTTCTTCTTTCCAAAAGGCGATGCCGTAGAGCCGTCATAATACCTGCTTGCTGTCCTGAGTTCATGTTGAATATTTAAAAGTAAAGAGTTGGGGTTAATATCAGACTTAACAGAATCTAAATATGTTGTCTCTGAGTCACTTCGAGATACGACAGGATCAATTCTTGTGTCGTTCGGCAAGCTCTCTCTAACATCATCACAAGCATCAATAGTGGTGGACTTTCTAAATGCTGAAGCAATTCGATCTGATAAAGATTTAGGAATGTCTTGCAGGTTTGGAATAATTGTCATGTTAAACTTCGAATAATAATCTAAAACACTACCCTTGTAAAGTTGTGCTTCGGGGGAAAGCTTGGATTTTTCAGCAACTTGTGGAAACTTATATGGTGCTCCAAAGCTTTTATGTGTTAAGATGGCTGCTTCGATTGCTGCGTACTGTTGAGGTGATACTAGATCTCCCCTTTCATCAGGTGTTGCTTGACCAAAAGAAACTTTCGATGTACCAAGTAGAGCAACGCCGGGACTTAAATATCCAAAGCCTGTAGTCAAATAAGAGTCGTTATTTGTTATACCCTTAATGTCTACTGGTGAGTTTTCTTTTCTAAAATATCTTAAAAATTCATCTCGGACCCTGCCCTTTAATTCATCTCCCGAAACAACTCTTAAATTTCTATACCGAATTGGTGACGAGCGATAGTTTGAAAGATAGTCAAATCCAAACCTACTGTTCTGATTTGTGTCAAAATTACTATCTGTAAACCAATTTTGAATTGTGGTTGTTTTAGTTGGATATTTTGAAGTTCTGGAGTTACCAGACGACCGATATAATTTTGACTCGCCTTCGCCAAGTGGAACATCTGATCCTGCAATTAGAGATGCACGAGAAATAAGATTATCCATAATCTTAATAATTGCCATCACGCCTTTCGGACTACCTGATTTCGGATCTGCATATTTTGATAATATGGATATTTTTTCCATTGCTTTTTTGCCGCTACTATAATACCCCGTAAAGATATTCAAAACCTCAAAGTATCTCAAAACACAAGAAATCCATGGGGCTCTGGCTAAATCGCTTTCGTACTTTTTATACTGTTGACGGGCAAACTTTTTTGTAAACCTGCCAGATGAGGGGGTGAAATTGCCAACATTGTTATCTCTAGCGAGGCGTGCTCTCTCCCATCTAGATTCGTCAATGTGAGGATCTTGCAACTCTACAATATATTTATTCATACCAATCTGTGTGCCTTCGAGATAATACTTGTGTAACTTGTTACGTTGCATTCTCAGCAACCTGATTAGAGAAAATAAATATTTCTGAGAAGCATCCTCTACAACCATTTCAACACCATACTGATATATTCCATCTGTAGCAAGACTAATATCTGTATCGGTAGCTGCAAAAAACCTCACAGGTAAAGTGTTGTTAGATAGTGTATAGAAAGCCTCTCTCATGCTACCCATATCAGTTTCAACTTTCTTAAAAATACCGAGAGAAGATTCTGAAGATGACGCAATAGTTACCGGGTTGTCGCCCCTGTCAAACAAAACCTCCCCCTGAGTTGGGTTGCCTAGAGCGTTCTGCATGTTAACAGGCTTGACCCGTCGCCTCATAAGTCTCAGGCTCCTTATTTTGCAGGAACTAGCTAATTCTGCTTTTTGCTGTTTTGTCGCAGTGGAATATAGTTTGGGAAACAGTGATGTTTCTCTAAGAACTCTCATATAGTCCACCGCAAATGTCATTCTAGCATTCCCATCTCTATCCCTAGCAAGATAAAGTTCTGAAAAATGAATATTTCTAGGCATCTTTTGTTCAAACTTTTTTAAGAAAGAATATTTTTGAAGCTCGGGAGTCATAATTTTATTTTGAATATCTGACATGTCGATTTCTAATTTATTAATTTCTTCTATTTTTCTAAAATCTTGAATCTTATTATTGTTTACTTTGTTAAAGCGAAGAAGTTCTGATTCTTCCGATGGGAGATCTCCCGTCGCCCAATTACCCCTTCCATTATCGTGAACTGCTCCCAGCCATGGAGTACCATCGGAAACCTTCGTGAACACAAAGGACTCCCCAATCGTACTGCCTCTGTCAATAACAATCTCTGATGTTATTTTTCCATTTTGTGACGATAGGGTTGCGTCATCGACTGATAAATTATAGTCTTCAATAAGCTGATCTATATCCAGTCTGGTCACGGCAAAAATCGAAAGATGTTCCGGGTTTTCTCCTACTACCGAAAACTTTGCTCTAAAATTTATATCGTGAATAATTTCACCATCAGTGCCAACATATGAAGAGTGTTGGGTTGAGGCAAGCTGATCGTGCGTTACATCTGAATAAATATTAAAATCTTTAATTTCAGCAAAATCAGAAATAATCTTATCAAGATTGGTGTTTGGGTATGCCGCCTTTAATGTCTTAATCGCTGGTGATGAAGAGTTTAAAAACTTAGCTCTACTGTTAATCAAGTTTATACCATCATTTGAGCTGGACATGGCTGCTGTTATTGTCTTGTTTGTCGTTACGATAACAGACATAATCACATACTTAGAAAACTCACTATTAAACCACTGACTGATTGGCTCGCCTGAGATGATTTCTTTTATTGAACAATCTATTGTCAAATCAAGCACACCTACGTCTAGATTAAGCAAGTTACTGTTGTCCTCTAGTTTGTGATCAACATGAGGGTTTGATAGCTTTGGAGGGCGACCGCCTGTTTCGAGTGTAATATTGTCTATGAACACACTCGGAATTAATGTACTGAGTAACCCACCCTGATCTTTATAGCTCATTAGTCTTTACACTCCCCGTCGTCAATTTCATTGTAAATCATGATACTGTTTTGATTTCCAGAAGTCATTCGATCTGTACGTTGATCGCCGGAGCGACCGTAGCCCGATTCATCACCTGTCGCACTATAGTTTAATCCAGAAGTATAAAAGTTTTCCCCTGTTTCGTTTTCAACTGTCTTCATGTGCCTTTCATCAATTTCATCGTCCACCCAGATATTAAACCAGTATTCTACATAACTAGGGTCAATTTCAGGATATTCGTCCACTGGTCCACCGACGGGCTCGTCTAGCAGAAATCCATCTTTCATGACCTTTGGCTGCTGAGTGAAACACAGGGGGTATAATTTCTCTCTGGATTCAACTTTCCCCTTCATTGATTTTGGAACAATGTTGTTTTGAGAATCTACCTCTTCGACCAAAAAGACTTCAATGTCAAAGTTTTCATTCATAAATTCAGAATTCAACTCACGCACATCGATAAGGGCATGATTTTCTTGTATTGACACATAAGAACCGTCAGAGTAGGCTACCAGAGTGCTTTCGAAACTACCTTGAGAACCTGCACCGTATATATCTCCGACCTGTGCAGTGTCACTAGTATCTTCATCGGGCTCATCGCCCATCACTATTCTTGTTTTATAGCAAACAGGCTTTAGTTTTAGTTGAGGAATTTTCATTGTAGGCATTGCACCCTTTATAAAGTCTACACGCTCTTCAGCCTCTCCCGTGAGAAAATTAATTTTCCAAGCTGGGGCTTTGTTTATACCCAGTGCAGAAGAACCAAGTGGTGCTGAAAGGGCATAATGCCGATCAGCCGTTGGTTGAATAATTCTGTCTTGAGGATCTGCTTTTCCAGAAACCAATGCAGCAGTAAGCCTATGAACTTCTTTTTCTCTGCTGCTAAAAACATATTGTGTCTTCAACCTTGCTGTCTGATTTTCAATACGGTCTTGAATCTCTTTCTGTTCTTCTTCCAAGCCAGCATATTCAGAATCATACAGAATATCATCGTCAAAGAACGCATACATTTTCGGCAAAAATTTTCCTCTCGACAGCAGATGTTTGCCATACTGAGTTAGTTGAATTTCTATCACCTCTTCTTTTTTATCAAAAAACGACATTATTCATCCTCATCATCTAGTAAATTATTAAATAAGCCAACACCTGATTCTTCACCGGCTACCGCTGCCTGAGCATGAGCATCGTCTATAAGCCTTCGTCTTTGCTCTGTACTAATAATTGGTTCGAAATCAATCCTTTCGTTGGTATCAATCTCTAAAGATTGCGCTCTTGGTACAACGCTAATCCCACCTTTAATCTTACACAACTCAACTAAACTAAAGAAGTCATATGGCCAGTTGTAACTATAATCCGGCGTAAGATTCGTGCCAAACTTAAAGTCAAACTTAAACCTATCATCATCTATAGAGTCTGCTGTCATTTCCCAATAATTTGTTTTTGCTTTCTTTTTAACTCTAAACACCATCCAACGAATATTTTCTGGTATTTTCTTGCCTTCGAAGAAATTAACCTGATTCATTTCGTGCTCAATAGTCACCACCTCTCTCTCTGCGGTTCTTGCTCTCTCTGGCATCAATCCTTGCCAAATATTAGATAAATCTTCTGCATCTAAAACTTCTTTAAATTCAAAAATGTACATGACAAATGGATTAATTTCTCTGTACTTGAAAAAATCAAACTGCGGTGGTAAATTATATTTTTGCATTTTTTTGATCATTTCAGAAACAGAAGTTTTACTAATATCGGCGGCGACTCTGTACACACCATTGGTTGGTATCGCAGGATTACCCGCATCTACGTTTGCTTTGGTTTCAGAGAACAACTGATTACTGATCTCAAAAAAGTTTTTGCCAGCAATTTGCGTAGTTGAGGCAACGCTCTGACTCTCGATAGGGTTATCTACAAATGGAATCATAACCACAGCTTCAGTGATTTCTTTACTAGGTGCAACCTCACCAACTCTCGACTTAGTGGCTGTGAACCCACAAACATCTATTAGCGATCCAACAGTTTCTATACACTCAATAATTTTTCTTGTTCCAGTCTTTTTATAAAAACTTCGATCAGATTGGCTTTGAGGATCTTGAGATGTTAATGAATAGTCTGTTGTTCCCACCTCATTTAAATATCTAAGACCGAGCAACCCTCTAGGGTTTTTTATTGGGTCTTGATTCACCATAAGCTCGACAGTGGGTGGCAAATCTTTGTAAATGTTATTAACAGATCTAGGCTCAAAAAAGTTTCCTTCAGCTAGATCTTGAGGCACATACTCAATCTCAACTATTGCACTTAAAGAGTTTGCAACCTTTGAATACTTGCTGGTATTTTTACTAGAATACTGCTGTCGAACCCAAGCTAAGCAAGCACCCTTACGACGTGCATTATCTCTTGTGTTGACCCAAGCAATATTCGCCTTCCAAGGAAATGATGCATCTTGGCTATACTTATAATTTATGTGATATACAATGGCGTTTGCAACATCACCACCTTTAGGCACATTCTCTTGTTTTTTAGAATACAAAGAGAATGCATCTGTCATCGCTGCTTCCGATTGCAAGTATGCTTCAATGTCATATTCACCAGACATTCCAGCAAAAGAATCTTGCAGGCTAGAACTAGGTGACGTTGCGGCGGTTCTAATTAAAACACCGTCGCTATATGGCTCATACTTCTCAGATAACCCAATCAGTTTATAAACTTCCGAATCTAACTCTCCACTATACCAAGAGCCCACGCTTTGATTATCAATCGCATTACTTGGCTGTCCGATACTCACTGGGTAGGAATTGCCTTTTGGATCTTTCAAGACAATAACATTTTCGTTTAGATTTCTAGTGTCTATACCGATTCCAATTGCAACACTGTAAATCTCTTCATCAGAGTGTCTACACTTTATTGGCTTGCCAACCATATCATGACGCTTAAAAGATTCTTCAATTGAAATGAACAGACCCTGTTCTTTTTGATCTGTCTCGACAGGAATTGTTCCATAGCCGCCCCAAATGCCCGTGCCACAATTATTCTCATCTCGATAGTTTAAATTTTCAGGTGTCTTGAAATTAAACGTCGGACACTCAAATCTAGGAGAGATTACCCAAACACCAGTATCTGAATTATCATCTTCTACAGACTGTGGAGACAATCGAGTAACACCATCAGGAGTAAAATCGTTTGCCGTGTTAATCGCAGCAAAAGAAATTTTCTTTTCATTAGCTCTTCCGTCAAACTTAATACACGCATCCATCGGCATTCTTGCAGAATAAGCAGGGCTTTTTTTCCAAGGTGGCGGCTCTGCTCCGATAGCGGTTTTAAAAATACTGGAAGCGAGATATTCGCCTGATGAAGTTCTTGATGCAAAGAGTTCATCCATCTCTTCGTTAATGTATTCAATCTCTAAGTTGTTCAGAATCTCATCTAGCGATGGTCTACCACTCATAGTTGCGGTGTAACTTAATCTTGCTTTCGCCCGTCCATAAAGATATGGTGGAACGTAAGGAGCTTGTGCTGGATCTGCACTCGTGTATTCTGTGTCAGAGCTTTCTTCATCAAAATATCTAACTGCTGGTCCATAATATCTACCTTGTGTCGTATATTCTCGACCTGCTGAATCTGACCCTAGCTTTCTCAACTGACCATCGTGAGGGCTAATAGTCATTCCAAAGTCGTCTGTCTTGTATAGGTGAACATCCATGTAGTATGTCCAACCCTTTTGAACAGTTTTAAATTTATTTTCTGGTGCCGAAGCAAATGTAGTAAACTTTCCTTGAGATAAAAAGAAATTGGGAACTTCTGCTAAAAAGTTACTCATTGCCATTTCATATAATGGGCTTTTTTCACCAGTCCATTCAAAATATGGATATTGCCAATCTGAAGATTGTGCGTTCGATTCGTAATAAGATGGGGCAAGTAAAAATATCTTAGACTCTTCATCGCTATTCTTTTGCGGAATATATGAATCTAGAGACAACAGCCCCTCAAAAGGTATTCTGAATGATGGAACATTATTTAAATATGAACCGTTTGTCGTATATTCGTGTGAAGTGACCTTGAAGTTCCTTGGAGAATATCGAGACTTGGCAACAGGTTTAAGATCAAAATTATATTTACTAACATCAAAATTCTTTAAACCTTTTCTAATCTTGGACAGATTCTTGATCGTTTTTGATGCAGCATCAGCCAATGAATCTGTAGACAGTGTGGTGTTTTCAGGTAGACCTAGAATTGATTTTACACCTGTCCCAACTGTTAATTTAGAACTATCTTTGTTTGGCTCAAAATCTTGTTTTTGATAAGCCGATTTAAACTGCTTTACTGTTTTAGAGTCATAAGGATCTAGATCTTTTTGAGCAGCAAACTTTTCATACTCTTGCTGATCTACGGCTCTTGAAGCAGATTTAGAAAAAACATTTAATTCTTCAGTAAACCTCAAAGCGTTTCTTTGATACGAGTCTTTGACAGCCTGCACCATTTCAGCTTCACTTGTGGTTCTACCTAGAAGTTCTAGTGTTTGAATTTCTTTCGCCACAACCTTGTCTAAGGCATTGTTTAAAACGCCGCCAGAAGCCTGACACGCTCTTTGCACTAAACACTGTAAAGAATAAGTCAGGCTTTCTTCTGAGTTTGAGTATGCTGCCCAATCGACAGCGATACCAGACTTAATTGTGTTAAATAAGATGCCCGGAGCAAAAAATGGCTGTAACGCTGCTTGCTCCATTCTTGCTCTTCCATAAATGTTGTCATCATTCTCGCCCTCAATGTAAGGCATAACACTATCATAAAATAATGAACCAAGCTGCACAACTCTTTGCGATGGGTAGAATCCGTTATACGGTAAAATCTTTTTCACACCATCGATCTCAAGTTTTAAAATTGTAGCAGAACCGACATTATCTAAAGTCTTGTGATCTTCTTTAATTTTTTCTACGTGCATTATTTTGTCTGTGTGGGCATAGCACTTGAAAAAGTCTTCGTTCCATACATATTCCTCACAGGTCTCTCTTTGCCATCGAGGAACGCCAAGCTTATACCAAGCGATTAGTTTAGAGCATGCAGCATCTGGTGCATCCTCTTCGTCATAAAGAGTATCGTCCAGTATAATCGCATTTGACGCCGATGCAATAATATCTGTGCTCACATTTACACCTGCTTTTTCAACGTCAAGATACGAACTGATAAGATCCGTTTTCGGTATTGTTTCAAAAACAAGACTATCCGCTTTGATTGCAGGTCTGTCAAATATAGTAACCACGTCTCCAACATTCACGTCATTATCTGAACCTTCTTTAGATAATAATTCCTCTTTCATTCCGGCTAAAATGTTGGCTTGCTTGCCGCTAGTGGTGGAGTTGGTAGCAAGCTCGTATGTAGATGGAATCGGAATGTAAGAAACCTCTGTTATTCTTGGAATTTCGATTGTAGTTGTGCTTGGGTTGCACACCGTCGCAACCTCTCTCCACTCTTCATAAATTTCGTTTGCATTTTTACAATGTCTGTCAGAAATTAATTCAGCTAGTGTTGAATAAACTGTTCCCGTTTTTGTGTAATACAGGGGAGAATTTCTATTAAAAAACCACTCATTTTCTGAAAAAGTTTGCTGCTTTACTTCATATCTTTCCTTGTTAAGACTAGATGCCGGAATTGGATAATTCGTGATGCCGGGGTTGCCTTTAAAAATCATCAAATCGGAAGCTTGCCCACCTAGAGACATGCGGTTTGATGGGTTGTCATGTGGACTTGCAGCACCAAAAAACATCTTTGTAAATGCTGCTGCGACGACGCTACGCTGTGGTGTTCGAACAAAAATACTACCATCGGAAAGAACTTCTTTGATTGGCAAGTCAGAAGTGCTTTCTGAAAGATAACTATAAATTCTCTTGTCACTTCTCGCTGAGTGGCACATAGTAGAATTTACTTTCGCACCGTTGAGAAAGATAATAACTCTATTTAAAGAATCTGCATACAAAGTGCTTGGATCTTTAATTTCGGGCTCGCCACCGCCAATATAATATACTGACAGGTTCTGCCAGTCTCTCAATTCTCTCTTGAGGATCTGAAAAACAATTTTGTTACCTAAAGAGTCTTGCCAAAAAAGATCACCATAACGCTCGGCTGTCGAAGAGTCTCCATCGAAAAAGCCATCAGGATCGTTGGTGTCAAAATAAAGATTACTAACCACGGCTTTACCCAACAGCAACTCTTGACTGCCCTGAATTAAACTTATGTTTAAATCTCTTTTCTTCACCAAGGATGGTAGAGAAGCTTGTAAGGTTTTTAATTTTTCTGTCAAAATACTTTTGGCAGATACGGAGCGTGCAATCTTTAAACTCTTTTGTATTTTTTTAATCTTTGTCTGACCAAGAGATATTTTGGAGGTCAAATCATTAATCTCTAGCGTGATCAACTCTCTATCTTTTGCAGACTTTCTAAGTTTCGAAGGAGTTGTCGGCAGTCCTCTTAAATTTGAAGTTAGTTGAAAAATTCCGCTCGTATCCACGTCGGTATCAAGCTTGAGCCAGACAGAGAACATCATACTCTTTTGCCATCGGTCTAAAAGACTTAACGCATCAAAAGCTGATTCTTGCCAAGTAATCTTTTTTGAACCTCCGTATGTTAAGCCCCTAATCTGCTCTTCACTGTATTCTGCATAAACTCTAGAATTAATGCTTGCTGACAAATCATCAAAATCTATATCAACCCCATGAATAATTTCTTGATCAGAAATCTTTCTAAAGTTAAACACCGAATGTGGTTCTGCACAGGACCAAGTTGATAAACCAGAAGCTAGCTTGTCAACAGGTACAGGCTGAATAACCGGGGAGAAGTCTCGAAGTGTCCCGCCAGTGTGAGCATCAGAAAAAACAACCTTGTCGTTTGATATAAAGTTAGCATGGAATGCAGGAATTCTGCGCCCCCAACCATCAGCAAAGTTTGGCTGACGTAGGGTGCTATTTTCTTCTTGTAGTATTGATGCTCCGTCCCACGATAAATAATTTATAGAAGAAGATGCCTTAATTGAGCTATTAGATAATTTGTCTCCTGCCCCTTTTATTTCTAGAATATTCTTGTTATCTGCTTTAAAGTTCCCAGAGTTGTCATTAATATAGTACGACATGTGAGAAGAGATATTAAACTCTGGTGTTAAAGAAAAGTTTTGACCTATTAGTCTTACATCTTCCGAATATTCGTCATAACTGTTGTACCACGGACTATTTTGTGAAATCTCTGCCGCTTTCCACACCCACGCCTCTTCTTTGTAAGAACCTTCAGCCGCTCTTGGGTTGTGAATAAATTGTAATCTAGGTCGAGGCGCAATCCATGCATTTTCGGCAGTCTCCATGTTTTCAATTGAAAAAATTGTATACTCATTAAGAACATATCCTTTATATTGAGCATCACCACTCCATGCCAAATCGCCACGTAGAGCATCTTTGTGCAAAGAACTTCCAGATACATCGTTCTTATACTCCAACGCCCAAACAGAACTTCTGCGCTCTGGTGTTCCCAAGGCGTTTAGTGCGGGTGTATATTCATCTTCTGCCACCTTTATCAACGAACTTGTTCTCTCTCTAAACTCTGGTTCTTGCCAAAATGTTCGAATCTCAGATGAACGCTTATCATAGCCAGTATATTCATCATATCCAGAGATTTCGCCGTAGAATCTTCTTCTTCGTACCTTATCCAAACCTGCATTTCTGTGTTTTGGAAAAATGTACTCTGAATAGGATAATTCAAAAAGTTTGTTTGCATATGGCTTTCGAGGATCGAGATACTGCTCAATTAAAACATCATATACCTGTTTTGCAGTCTTTTTTAAACCAATTCGTCTATCAAGGTAAGGGTTGGAAAAAACCTCCAAATTATTACTATAGGAGTGAACAATCGTGCCAGATGAAGGTGATGCAAAGAAATTTAATTTCGTCTTCATTGGCATGTTCCAAGAAACTGCTGGTTCTACAAAGTTTTCTACCTCTTCAGATCTTCTCTGCCTAAACACCGACAGTCGGCTCAACCCAAACCTTGAAACAGAATTCGATTCTGTTCTTATAATTTTTGGCATCTTGAGTGTTGAAATGACGTTCTTCTTTCTCTGTTTAACGACCGCAGGGTTTTCATAACCTCTAATTTGTCTCCAAGCGGGGTGTTGATATGGACCATCACGGTGTAGCAGCATTTCGTTCAAAGTAATTTCGCCGCTCTCTAAGAGTTTGTATGTTTCAGGATCTGTGATTGACATACCGGAAACAGTATTACCCTCGTAGACCTCAGAACAGCCTGAAGCCCTATTGTCTACAACATATTCAAATGTTTTTGGATGACGTTCGCCCCTGTACTTTAAAAATTTATTTAAGAAAGGAAAGCCTGTTTCCATAATAACCCGCTCGTACATTATCGAACTGTCGCTATCCGGGTACAATTCTTTCTCAACGATCATTTTCGAATAAGCGGAAATATCACCAACCATAGCGGTTGGACTTGTTTCAATTTCTGGATGGTAAGCGACTGCATTAGGAAAATCAGTTGCATACCCCCACGGACAAACAGTATAAAATTTTGCTTCTCCGTTAACTTCTTCAAAAATCTCTCTCTGTGTCGAGGATGCAATCCAAGAATATTGATAACCACTTCTTGGTAATTGATGTGTAATCCAAAAATTATCTCTAACTTCTTTACACCTGTAGTCCGTCAGCATTCTCTCAGCAAACTCATCATCACTGCACTCGCAGCAAGGATCTTCTTCGATAGATGGAACGTCTCCGGGGTCGCCCAAAAATTCAATAAAGTCATAAGACTCTGGTCTGTATGCAACATTCCTATGGTGCTTGTGAAAGTTTGCTTCACAAAACACATCTGTATCTCCGGGTGATTGACAATCATCAATCGGCACACCCCTGTAATAGCTTCGATAACCAAACTTCTTTGTGTGATATGTTAACCAATTTTTAAGATGCACCCTAACATCAAGGTTTCTAAAGTTTAGAGAGTTATATACCGCATATTCTTCTGCCTCAATATCCAGCATACCTCTCGACAATGTATCTGGGCTTCCGGGTGCTGAAAACCTTTCCGAGAAAATATGTTCTTGTCTTCCACGATTTGGTAAAAGAAAGTCATACAAGCCCAAAACATAAGGAGATGCCGTAGAATATGTTCCTTCTACATCTAAACCCTCTTGCTCAACCATCCATCGATTGTTTACACGACGTGACGAAGTTTGAACAACCTGATAGTCGAACCTGTAGTTACCATAAGTCGATTTAATGTTTCTTATGTTTACCGGTCTTTTTGCTTTTTCGTCTCTATAGTATTTTGCCCTTGGCGAATGTAGATCAATCGCCTCAAAAGTTCCTTCATCGGCATCAACATTGAATTCCCAAGCTTCAGGACGATTATCCTTTGCGTCTGTGCCGTCGTTAAGCGGTACATGTCTGCTCTGCAATCCACCGACGTGAATAAAGGGGAAAATACCTTGAATTGGAACTTCTTTATCATCACCGTAAGAGTCGGAATGGTTGCTGTTCCAATATAATTTACCAGAATCTAGCTCTTGATTCAGCTCGTAGAGCGAAAAATTTCTGGCGTTTTTGTCTTCAAATTCGACATTTAATCTTCTGTTTAGTAGTGGGTGCAAGACTGCCAAGTCATCATCACAATCATAATTAGCAGGATTTAATGATGGCTTGACTGTAATTTTTCTATCTAGATCGTCTGCTAACTCTGCACGAACATAATCAATCTTTTTAGATTTTTTATTATTAACACCGCCATGGATATTCTTTTGAACCTCCATACCAAATCTATACGGAGTGGACAAGCTTCTTAGGGCAAATGTCTGACCGCTGTAAGATCTCGTTACGCCGCCCTGCTTGAAGGACAGACTTCTCTCTGTGTAGTCACCCTCGTTCTTAGTCGTTGCAACCTTTAAAATTTGCTCTCTGTCTGCATCAATATCATCGTCGCCAGTCGAAAGTAGATCACTACGTTCTGCCCTGAGCTTCCACCAGAGACACCGATCATCTTCTTCGAACGAAGCATGACCATTACGCCAGTTGTACAACATTTCGTTGATACCTAGAAGCGGAGTTTCGGGCGGCTTCTGGTTCATTTCCAAGGTTGGGAACTTTGTCCAATACTTGTTTCTCTCAAGGATGTGACTTTCAATCATTGTTCGCATACCATCAGAGAAGTTAGCTGACGCAGGAATTAACTGCATAATCATTTCACCGATTGAAGAATCAATCCATTTGTAGAATTGAATATATTTTTCAATCTTCGGCTCTTCTTTAAATTTCTGAAAGAACAACTGCCTAAGTTTGTTTAAGTTCTTGTACTCCATTCTGTATCTGTTAACAGGTTCACCAATAAGGTTATTGAAGCTAGTGATACCTGCGAAGGCTTCAATAATCTCCTGTGAAATAGCTTGATACATACTCTTCTCGATTGCAAAGAAATAATTTACCGGACGAGTGTTTTTGGTAAAATACTCATCATCTTGAGTTAAAATATTTACTGTATCGGAAGAACCAATAATCTCGGGTAGGTTCTGTTTTGCGGCGAACAAGAAATTTCTATCGACAACATGCCTGTCTTCTGGATAGTAATAGTCTCCCTTTCCTGTATGTTGCTTTTTAAGTATTCTACCAATCCACTCATAGCGACCGTCGGGAGCAGCTTCAGCGTTAGAGCCACCTGTAACATCATCAACATAAAAGAAAGAATCTGACAAAATATTACCTGCATCATCTATACCATCAGATGGGCTAGAGAGAGTTACAGTAGCAAAATCCCAGTACAAACACAGAGTGTCGATCTGAGGCACACGTCGGTCGGTAGCCGTCTGATTAAAGTACGCTGGTTTGTATGGATCTTTCACGCCGTAGTTGTCAGGATCTTGTGAGTGTAAAATTATTGTTTCATTGTCAATATAATCTTGCCAGTATCGAACCTCTCCAATCTTTACATCAGATCTGTTGATGTTACCATCTGAGTTGTCATTGAAGTGATGATATTCTGCACCCAAGAACACACGCTTATTGGCATTTAATGCTGCTTTTGCAGCATCGGCAGGAATCTCAGCCTCTAAGATAAACTGCTCTTCAACCTCATCTAGTAATGTTGAGACGCCATAAAATTCTAAAAAGTATTTTACACTTTCTTCTGATTTATAAACCAAATCTGGTGACTTATCTGTTCTAATTCTAACTGCAAAGTTCCACCGAGTGTTATCATACACATCATGATAGTAATCAGTTTCTAGGAAACCCTCTGAGTATCCATATTCTGAGCCTCCGGCGATACCGAAGCCCCTCACGTCTAATCTGAACTTTGCATCTTTACTAAGCTCGCTTTCTTTTACTGACACCACTCTAAAGCCAATATCCGGTGAGTCTACCCACGTTAGATCAGATTCATCATCTTTTGCTTGATGAAGCCCAAGAATAGATGCAGGAACTTCGTCAGTAAATCCAAAGTTAGTTGGCACATGTTTTGGATGATCAATCTCAAGCTTTCTAGGAAAAATGACAGACGCCTCTAAAGTAAAAGGTATAAAATCAAGTTCTCCCGTGCTGCTACCAGCTATATAAGACGTACTGTGTTCGTTGTCAGGCTCCAAGCACTGATACACCGTCGAGTCGTGTCGATCAGGATTATTAAAATCAAGATAGTTCTTCTTTACTGAAACTGAGCGATAGTTATTTTCTAATTTAAACTTTGCCCCATCACCGTACAAATTAATCTTAATAAGCTCATCACCAATGCCGAAACATCGAAGAAGGTTTCTAAAAGACTTTTCTGTACCCTTCGATTTATAAATTCCAACGACATTATTATAGATGTTTTGATAAATTAAATTCTTGACATTGTGAAGTTTTTCTTCAAAGACCCTCTCTTCGTTTCTGTTCATCAGTGCTTCTAAAACGGTTGTGTCTACAAAGATTTCAGGAGCGACGAAGCCGACAGACTCTAACAAATGCTTTGCAAACGGAAGGGGCTTTTCTCCATCTCGGGCATAGTGAGTGTTGGTCAATGATGGAAGAGCTTCAATTTGAAGGTGCAGGGTATCAAAATAGCTAGAAATAATCTGAGTCAAATTTAACAAAGTTTGATCTCCGATCTCATCATCAGCAGTGGTAATCCACTCTGGCATAGTATTGTAGACTGCCGCATTATTAGAGAAGTCGTGAGCACTACCCTCAAGTCTTTTATTTTTTATTGCCTCTCTAACAAGTGGGTGATCTCTATACATAATAGGATCTTGAAATTCCTCATTGTTTATACCGGGCTTTTCGTTTATAGCGGAACCAAGCTTTCTAACATCTAATGTATAGTTCACAATAGAGCCATTAGAGATACGACCAGAATAGTCTAAAGTCTGTCTATCAAACGGGCTGATAGTTTCAGAATTATATATCCCCTCGTTAAATTTAAAGTATACACCTAAATCGGTGTTTGCCTCATCCGTATTTACGCCACCGTAAACCTGAGTAAACCATTTTCTACCAATCTGTTCGGATGTTCTAGATGATTTCCAAAATCGAAACTCATCATAGCTTGCCCTTGCAGAACCGAAACCATAAAGGCTTTGTTCTGTATCAGACACCCTATACTGTAATGAATTTATTGTAGCTGTTAGGTGGTTTGTTTCTCCCACAAAGCTACCAACAGCGGTGCCAGCCTTCACCTCTTCAATAAGCTCTCCGTTGACATATGCACGAGCACAAACAGAAGCATCAGAATTAAATACGGAAACCGCAAAGTGATTCCAACCGTTAAGATCAAGATCTTTGGGAAGCTCATCTCTGTTACCAAGTGCTAAAGATTCTACACCAGCACTTCCAGAAACGTAAGTAATGTTAAACAGCGAACCGGTGTCTTCCGGCATTTCTAATAACAATCTACAGTATCTATCTGTTCCAAACTGATGATTGTTCCACAGGTCAAAGAAACAAATGTTTCCCTCAATTTCACTTCTATCTTCGTCAAGTTTAAACCAGAACTCAACCGTATTTCCTAAATCGCCGTCTGCATATAAGTTCGACTCTCTTTTCTTTTCAGGATTCCAAATATTCGATCTGCCAAGACCCTCTGGGTACTCTTTTCTCAACTCCTTCGTCGGGTTGATTGGGGTCGGATTTGGACCTCCCTTGACATACAAAAACTGTGAACTATCCAAGTATCTATATTTTACACTTCCGGTGTCAAACACGCCTTCGTGAGTGTGTACTGTGTCTTTGGTGTTGAAGGACAAATATCCTGTATTTCTAGGATATTCGTTTTCAAAAAGATAGTTGTCAATATATGACGCACCGTTGTGCCAAGCAGTCTTTTCAGCTAATGAACCATCGTATGGATAGGAATTAATAATAGAATTAAACGCATCTACATAATATTTTTCTGCTGAACCATATCTTGCAAATGTTTTTGGATCGTCAAAATCTACAGAGATACGTGGCACAAATCTTGCTTTATCTTCTGTGCGCTCTTCGACGTGATCAAGAGACTCGCCCTCACGTTTAACGGTCTCTTCGTATTTCTCGACTGTTAAAATTTGATTTGATCGTTTGCCAAATAGGTCTTTTATGCTCATGCTTACTCTACCCTAAACTTAAAAGTTTCGGGCTGCTGTTGAAGATTTTCACCGATTTCGTACTGTAGTTCAATTCTATAAGCGAAATCAGGCTCTAATAGGCTCATGTCTAAATGGAAATAATTTCCATCAACGTCGTATGACAGCATCGTACCGTCTCCATATGCTATTATAACTTCTTCGTCAACCACCCTCACAATTCTAAAAAATGCATTCTCAACTATAGTGTTCTCAATATTTTTACTGGACACAGTATAAATAGTTGGATTCCAATCTTTTAATCGAGTATAGAGTCTAAACGTGGCTGTTTCAGTATTAGAATAAACGCTTTTCATATTAGTAATGTTTGAAACGTAAACGGGATGCTCTCCCGTTGACGGTTTTCTTGTCAACACATCGACTTCTTCAGAGAAATAAATTTGTCCACCGGCATCTTCCCAATCAATGTATACCGACTCTAATTCAGTATCTAAAACAAGAGATGCTTTATATTCTCCGACAATATCATTAGTAACTGTCAAGACTTCTGGTTCTAGCTCTGTCTCTCTTGTCGAGTCTGAGTAGATTTTTACTGTCAAGTCGTTATCCCCACCAGTGGTTACGGTTGGAATATTCTTCTTGACACCAGAAACAACATTGGTAAAATAAATTATATTTGTATTATCTTCGTTAGATCTTAGGAGGCTTTCAGCGTAAAAGTTTCCTCGATCATCTTTTTTCGAAGAATTCCACTCTGCACTGATGCACGGTCTTTTATAAAAATATTCAGTTCCTCTCGCAAAAAATCTTTTCGTATATGTGGAGCTTTTTGACAGTGCCTGTTCAACACTATCTTCAAGCTTTAGTAACAAGCCATAATTTTCTATATCGCCATCGAGCCAAGCCTGAACAACGTCGCTTATATCTAGCTCCAAATCTTCAGTTCCTTTATCAAAGAAAAATGCTTTTCTATACCCATCATCGATATAGTCGCCACCTTCGTTATCCCAAGAAACTCCACTTGAAGCAGAGAGCCAGTCTGACCCAATGCCGCCGTCACTGGCACCTTTGTCTGAATATTCTTCCATATCTAATCCTACCCCTTCTGACCAGCTTTTAGAAATTGGAAAAATTTCGATAGTGAATTTCTCAGGCAAGGTAAAAGCATGTGGAGCATTATATAAATTTAGTTTGTAAACGACACCACTATTTGGTAGTTTTCCGTCTGTAATATCTTGAGTAATATCGTCAATGGGAAACTCAATTAAGATTCTAGCATTTTCAAGAGTTTGAACCACTCTACCGTCCTCATCTCTTTCAAGCTCACCATCATCGTTTTTAACAGGAACACCGTGAGCATAAATATTGAATATCTCCATTGTGTCTGAGGCACCCATATTTGATTTTTTAGAGCGACTTATCAGGTTCGCTGCAAAAGCATCAGTAATTGTGTTATCTTTACGAGCTTTATACTTTTTAATACTCATTACTTAATCACTCCGTTAATGTCTTCTCTTAGAAATTTTACTTCCCAGATGCAGTTTTTAGGAATATCGACATAGCGACCGTCAGGAGACGTATTTGCTCGGACATTAAATCGAATATCAGAATAGTTGCCACCGGCTTTTAATGTGACGTTGACATTAGTAACATCTACAATTCCTTCAACCTCTTTTAAAACCTTATAAATGTCCGTAATAAAAAACGGCTCTCCGATTGCAGGTGGTCTAACTAGGTGTGAGCGAAGTCTCGATGTGGCTATTTGCAGAGTTTCATATTTTTCATGATCCATTCTCCCAACTGCTTCAAAGTCAACTGCCAAGTTAATCACCTTTGCGTCTAAAATATCTACGGTATCATTAACCATTTTGTTTTTAGTGAGCCAAGTTCTTAAATTTCTTTTTATCGTATCGTTTGTTCTAGTGAAATTATTATCTTCGTTTTCAGAAATAACGTACATGTTTAGGTTTCTTTTCAGAGAGTCTGCATCTCTATAGATTCTACACCTCTTCACCGCACCAAACTTTGGTGGCATAGCATAAGTCATCGCCTCATAATCTTGAGATGTGACTGCTCTGTTCTGAGTGGCAAACGTATCTAAAATTCTGGTTTTTAACTCTTCACTAGTCGGTAACGAAACATCACCAACGATAGGCTCTTCATTAATACACTCTAGTGTTCTCATTACAGCTTGCACCTCTACGGTGTCTAGCGTGTTTCTATTTTTGAACTCAAAATACGGATTAACAACTTTTGTTACAGTGCCGGAAAATGCATTTGTATCTTCCGCAGTATTAATTCTATAAATTACTTGTAGGGTCGTGTTAGATGGAGCCACACCGAATTCATCCGACTCGACTAACTTGTGTGGATCAAAAGAATAGTCAGCAATGAATGGAGCACCGTGTCTTCTTATTACAACATTGGCAGGATCTACAACTGAGGCGTTTACAACATTTTCAGTATCAATCTCAACATCTGAACCGCCGCCAAAAATTAATTCCATCTTGGTTCTCATTCTTTCAGTAATAAATCTTCTTGATACTTGAAATGGTTTCATTACAGCAGGAGCATCGTACTTGTCTGTGTTTCTGTTTGTAACAGCCTTATAAATTACGTCCTGAGAAAGATACTCAACTTCATAATATTCGTGACCTTCCGAATCCGTTACAGATATAATTTCCGCAACATCGTTGCTTGTCAACTCAACTTTTCTAAATTTTTCGTATCCATCCACATCAATAAACTGCTCCGTGAGCTGTCCCGAGACCACACGACCGTGTGCTTTTATCGCATAAGCTGTCGGAACACCAGTGGTTTGATCTACCCTAGCCACACGAATTTCGTTCGTAGGGTGATCAAAATGTACATCTTCGTCGAGCATATAAAATGCCCCACTAGTTGATTTAAATTGAGACATTCTTTTTAAAATCGGTATGTAAGAAACATCGGGTGCCAAACCAGAAGAGTTTGATGGACATAATATATAAAATGTCATAATACCGTAAGAAGACGGGTTGCCTCGAAATTTATACCCCAACTGTTTTCCTAGTTTTAAAATGTTCTCATATTCAGTGGCGGTATCTAAAAATGTCTCGTTAGCTTGATAGTCAAGATAGAATGACAGAATATCACCAACATATGCAACAGTATCTAACATCAAGGAGCCAAAGGATGCTTCACTAAAATCCCTGAATGTTTCTGGATAATATCTTTTTACATAATCCACGAGAGAATCTTTGATTGTGTTAAACTCTCTACTGGTATAATCAATTGGTACTATTTTTTTTGGCATTGTTAATTTCCTCTTTACACAATTCCTTCAGTAAACACACCCTGCGCTGAATTAAAAAACAAATCTAAAGATGATTGCCTCTCAATGGGTTTGATAAAGAAATCTACGGTTATGTGCAAATAATTATCTGGTATGTCTATTGAATTTTCCGAAGTGAAAAAATTTATGCTATTAATTTGAATTGCGGGAATATATTTTTCTGCCTGTCTTACAATTCGTGCATGAATATCTCCATGAACTCGTTGCACGTTTGGCTCAAAAAGATATGTCTTCAATCCCACACCAAAACTTGGGTCCATAATTCTTTCTCCGGGTATCGTCAGTAGCAACATTTTAAAATTTTGAATTACAAGTTCTACAAACCCAGTGTTCATACCATAGCCTTGACTTGGATCGTAAACTAATGGTAACTTTGGAGATAAACTTCTAACGTGCTTCATACCTGTTTCCTCAAAATATAATTATTAACTCAAGAGCTTTATTTCACATTTTCTGAAAATGCCTCTAGTCTTTTTCTTATTCGTTCTATTTTTGCTTTTTTCTTCTTTTCTCTTTCTTCGCAAATCCTAAGAGCTTCATCTGTTGATTTTTGCTTGCCATCATCATCCTCGCCATCTTTAAAAGGATTACCAATTGGAATCTCGAACCCTAGTGCCAAGTAGACAAACCCAAGGGGTGTTAATGGCGGTCCAATACCAATACCAAAAGGTGGAATACCAAAGACAGTAGGGGGCAGCAACCCAAGTGAGACCGCTGGCATTGGTAAACAAATTCCCGTAAACTTACCAATGTCAATAATAAGTTTTGCAATTTTAATATTTGGATCGATCATCTCAACTATTGCTTTAAAGATGATCAAAGGTGTCTTCATTGCAAGTTTTAATATCAAGTCCAGACCGAAGCCCTTAAAACCACCGCCAAAACCACCACTAAAGCTAAATGAGAAACAAGGAATGCTAATCCCGCCTCCAAAATTTTCTAAAAGTCTGGCTAGGTCTGCGTTGTTCGGTCCCTCTTCGGCTTTATAACTACCGTTTAAGAGAGATAGGAACAGTCTTCTAAGCTCATCTTTTGTTCCCGCAAAAATAGTCTCAACATTTTGTGCTGCTGAGACAGACATGATTGTGTATACGGTAAGAAGACCTAAAAATCTATCCATAGGGATTGCATACTTAAATATAGCAGCGTACTCATCGCTCTCGATTAAAGAATCAATGATAGACTTTTCTTTCGCAGAATTAAATTTTTGCCTCCAAATATTTTTTGCAGACACCTCGCCAGATAAATCATCAACAGTGCTGGCTGCTACAACCTGTAGTAAACTAGATTGACGAACTTCAGCGTACAAAGTATTATCAAATCTCTCCACAATTGGAACTGGCATGATAACTCTTTTGTTTGTATACGTCCGAATGGCACCGGACAGTGAAGTGTCCTGATCGGATGTGTCAGTTCTATAAACCACAGATTGTGAATAGGCAAACTCTTCTTCAACATAATAGGATTTATATTTTTTACCTATTTTTTTCAGTGCATCGAGGACATTCTGATCCGTGGGAACATTTGAAGCGGCAACAGAAGTATTTCCATAAAATGAAGATAAATCACTTCCACCGAGATTCTGTTCAACAGATAGGTTGAACATATCTTGAAATACTTTGCCTGAAGAATCATTACCCGTAGCTGAATAGTCAGTAACAACATCGACGGGTGGAACATAACACAGTCTCATCCCCGGCTGAATGGAAGAAAAATAATTTTCTATCTTCCACAGAGCCTGTGATACTTCACTGTCTCCGTCTAATAAAACATCAGTCTTAAAAAGCTGAAGTTCATTCTCTCCATAGGTAAAGGTGTTAAGCTCAGTCACAATTAAACTTACGAGCTGCAACATCGTATTGTCTAGTGCTTCTGGTGATAAATATACCTCTCTATCTTCAGTGTCGAAAACAGTATGCCATGCATTTTTTAATGCTTGGTGTGCGAAATCTATCCTTTCGCTTATATTAACCTGACTCTCTGAAAGATCTATTTTGTTTGCTATATCTTCAGATAGTGTACTCAAGAAAGAATTAAGACTTTCATCATCATTTCTAATAATCCTGTAGAACCTCTCTAAGAACATGTTTCCGTTTTTAAGATCAAAATTTCTTCCGTTATTGTCTCCCCAAGATGTTTTGTTTTTGAGTAAAGTCGTTGTAAATAACCCCTGTCCACGTTCAGGCGTTCGAATTCCTCGAATCTCATCTATTACCTGCCTGTCATCTGAATCTGCACCATTGAGAGTTGCGCTCGTGATGGTGCCACCCTCTGTACCTGTGCTAGTAATAAAGTCTCCCCCATCGTAAGATTCATACGTTGCCTTCGTCTCTGTATCCGAAAACCTTAATTCGCCCTCTGTGGTCGGAATATCAATCACCGGTATCCAATCTTCTAAGGCTTTTCTATGCAAGTCTTTTGCATTTTCAAAAGAGATTGATTTTAGTGCTGGGTCTCTTTCGAAAACCTCTCTCATTTCCACTGCCACGATTGCAAACTGCTCTAAGAAAAGCTCCTTTAAGATTTTGAAATATGTTTCTTCGCCAATATCTGCATCAGTATTATATTCCTCTTCAGAATCAGCATCAGTGTTATCCTCAAATGCACGAGCTGGCTTAATATGATGCTCTGGTTCGGGATCAAACTCTTCTTTTTCATCTAGTGCCGTGTCCATATCTGAAATGACAAAATCTTGAAACTTGTCATAATACTTGTCATTATACGCCAAGATTTCCTCTGTCATCTTTTTCATCATAAACTCGATAACATAGTCATCTAGCGATTCTTCAAATGAGAACTCTGCAAAAGAAAAAATTCCTCTCAAAAAATAATCAATGACGTAACACCTAATTGTTAACTTAACAACAGCTTTCAACATTGCCGAGCGTAAAGGATCTCTATTTTCTTCATCCCCAATTCCTTCAACTAAAGAACAAATTCCACCATCGTTTTCAAATGCATCCTTAGCTGCTTTTTTAAACTGCTGTACCGACAAAAGACTTGGATCAATTCCACAAATTTTTTCAAACCGATCAGGCTCCCTAGATAACGTGACTCTTTCTAGATACGGTATCGATGAACTTACATCTGATGCGCCAGCACCGCCACTGAAATCGACTGACTTAAATTCATTAAATAGCTCTCCATTTGCAATCTCCTTAGCTATCAAAGCAAGAATATCGCTTTGGATTTGAGGCTGAACAAAATTACTATAGAATCGCCTTACGTCTTCTAAATAATTTTCCTGTGCCTCTGTTATTGGCGTCTGGATAGCTGATAGTTTGTCATATATGTTACGCCTCATGTGCAGCCCAAAGACAGCTTGCTGCGGTGGTAAAATATGACGAGCAAACTTATTCACGTAAACATAATCCCAGCAACCACTTTCTCGATACAAGTCTTCTAGTCTTTCCCAGACTTCTGGCTTGTGCATATACAATTGAATAAACATACACCTCTTTGAAGTTGGTGTAATTTGAAGTGCTCTGTTATAGGCTTCTTGTGGTGATATATTTTCATCATAAAGCGAATATATATCAGCATCAATCTCTTGACTGCCAATCTCGTTTTGTTCAATCGGTGGGCAATCTAGCTCTGAGGATGCAAAAACAGAGTTAATAACTGATCCGTCAGCATTGATTGTTATTTGAGAATTGAAAGAAGAAAAATTTTCTATATTAAATGTATTTGCCCCTGTAGGTTCGAACACACTGTGTTCAATATCTGGATAAAGACCTTGAATATAATCTCTTGCATCTGGATGGACATTCTTAACCACCTCTCTTCTTAGACCAAGTGGTGAATTAGGATCTTCACCGGGATATATCTCAATAATATATTCGTCGTCAACTAGCTGACCTCTGTCTGAATCTAGAAATTGCCAAGGTAATTTATATCTAACATTCCAATCAGGTGCTATAGTATTAAGCCTTTCCAAGTCAACATCAGATGGTTTACCATCCCACTCCATTTCTTTTATCTGATCCATTAGGGTATTTAACGCCTCTTTTGTGTTTGGATCAGGCGGCAATAATAAATTATAATATACGCCCTCTTCATCGAATTTTGAAGAAAATGCACCTGACTCTTCTAGGTTGTTTAATAATTTCTTTGTTTCTGGCAGGACTTCTCTTTTATTTTTATTTACTTTGATTTTTTCGTTTTTGGCTTTTTTGGCTTTTTTAAATCCTGTATCAAAATCAAATGTAATTCCCTGTGCCTCAAGTCTTCTTAACTCCGGGTGCCAAATGTAATTACCATCACCTGCATCGAAAGAAGCTGCTACTTCGCCTTCAAAGACAACGGTTGTAATCACCACAGTGTGATAAGACTTTACATCTCTATTAAAGGCAACATATGTGGGCTCGAAGACCGTATCAAGAACTTTATCTAGCATGAAATCAATAGAGTCATGCTTTAACTTAATCAGCCCCTCTACTGGATTTCCTTGACTATCCTCTCCACAAAACAATGGAGGCATGGCGTCTTGAAACGGATTTGCCCTTCCAGCCTGAATATCGGCAAGTTTATTTAGAAGATCTTGAAGTTGTTTAGCTTGATCTTCACGTCGTTTTTTTGCTTTCTCTAGTTGCTCTAAAATCTGATCTTCAGTAATATTATCACCCTTTCCTCGCAAACCGCTCGCATTAGGAGAAGCTAATAGATCTTCTTCTGGATAATAGCAACTGCGATCACTTCCAAATCTAGTTCGAGGTGCAGCCGATAGGGTGTCACAAAAATCACTACTAACCATGCGACCGATCATGATCATGAGATCTTTAATTTTTGTTTTCGTGTTTAGTTTTCTATAAAAATCTGGATATTTTGCCTTCAAGAGCGATCTAACCAGCGATAAGGTTTTTGCAGATGCTCGACCCTTTAATAGTCTGCAAAGCTCTGATGGCTCAAGCAATAATCCAATATCCTGTAGAATATTAGCCAAATCTGTCAACTTCTTCGCTTTTTCGGAAGGAGACAGTGGCGCATCAAAATCGTTTGACATTAATCCCATTGCGTTAAGAACATCTTCTTTATTTTTATTATTTTTCTTATTTGCTTCGTCTTCATTAGCAGATGTTGCATTGGCAGCATCTTCAAGGGCTTGGTTTAGATCTGTAGATTGATCACTGTCGGCATCTTTACACATCTCCAATAAAGATTGGATTAAATCTGTCAGCATCTGAACAAACGCTTCGGTCAAAGCCTCGACAATCGCAGTGAAGATCTCTTGAGACAAATCAGCCATAATATCCATAGTGGGAAGTGAATCAGGAAAGTCAATACTTGGAATCGTGGGCAACTCTAAACAAAGGTTTATTGGGAGCGGAATATCAATATCTAAGTCAATATTGAGGTTTAAGTCCGAAACCAAACACTCTAAGATTGCACCAATCAAATCTTGCAAACTAATCTTGTTCATAACTTGAGCGAAAACATCGTCAAGTTGTTTAATCTTCGACATTGCCCCTTCAATATCAGCAAGCAATGGTGGACCGACAAAATCCACAGATACCAACCCTTCATCTCTAATTTGATTTCTAATATTTTCGCCAGCTAAAAGTAAATCCTCTTTCGATTTTTCAGCAGCAGATTTAAAAGACTTTTTAATGCCTTTCAAACCATCTGCAATACTGTCAAGATCGTTAAAACACATTTCGCCTTGCTCATCTTGAGGGCTAATTTCTTCATCTAACTTATCGGCGGCAGTGTTGCCCGAAGACGAAGGGTTTAGTGTATCACTCGCACTTCTAATATCTGCTGGTGAATTTTCTTTTGGTGCTGACGGACGGATCTCGACCATGGGAAAATCAGTATACTTTGCAGTAAAATCTATCCATTCAAGATTTTTTTTGCACGAATCTTGCATATCAAAAAGATAAAAAAGATATTTCATTGTTCGTGGCGAGTCAATAGGCTCAGAATCCTTAAACGAATCCCACCCCGAACTCATAATTTTGTAAAAACCTTTTGAATTCTCTGAAGAATAGACACACACGAAGTCGTCATCAAGCCCTAATTCAATTGAATGCATTCCTGTCGTCGGAGCACCATTTTGTCGGAGTAAGTTATCAAACTTTTGTGGCAACATTTCAAGTCTGTCTGCCTCTTTGATATAATCTAGGTTTTTAACCTCTCCATCGAATCTCTGCACCTGCTTGGCATAATTTCTCATACACTTGGCAACTTTTTTAATCCTGTCTTTATACGAATCGTGCAAGATTATTTGTCTAGTGTGTGAGCTACTTATCTCTTGAGGTTCAAAGTATGCTGGTCCTGTAAAAACCTCATTGTCATCGTCGGCATATGCTGGTTCTTCTTCTGCTTCAAACTCTGGGTTTCTATCTTTTAAATTACTTACATATTTTATTGGCAGGGTCACTAAAACCCTCATGTTTTCATTTTTCTTTGTGGAGACAAAATGATCTTCGACTCTAATTGCAGCCTCGGCAGATACAACACTTTCAATATATTCGTCAGTTGTATCTTTGCCGAGTTGAGCCAATATTAATTTAGTTGCTTCTTTTCTACTATTTAACAGCCGCTGTTCGAGTTCTGAACCACCAGTGGATTCGTGCTCCGTTTGATATGATACATTCCACTTGCCAATCGACTCATCTTTAAAAGGAACATTAGGCTCTTTGGTTGTCCAATCGGGTGATATACTGAATATAGTATTTTTTGGCAGACTACAATCATATTCTAGGTATGTGACTCCCGAATCTTCGACCGCCGTAACAAATTTATTATATACATACCCCTCTTTATTGCCATACTTGATATGATGCCATTCACACTTATACCCCACGCCCGGATCAAGCACAGTAAACTTGACACCCTTATCAAGCATCTCTATAAGTTTTCCCTTTTTTTCTGTATCTCTGTCTGCGACAGTTGAAACTTTAACTTCTGAAGGTTTTTCTCTGAATGCTAATCGACTTTTTTTCGTAGCAACTTTGTGAGTCACCTTATCTGTCGGAATCGGATAAATTGGGGTCGTTACTTTTTTGACTTCGGGTGCTGATGCAGGTTGAGATTTCTTTTCTTCTTCTTTTTTTTCATTACCGATTGTATCGGTAGAGCCGGTTACCTGTTCGGGTGCATACGTCCCGCCTGATTTTAAAATCTGAATTGCATCTTTTCTCTTTGAACCTGTCCATCTTGCCTGTGGATAACGTGCAGCAAAAGCGTCGGCATCGGCTGAGGTAACTGTCTGGCTTGACGTGCTGCCATCGATGGTATTGCTGTGAGTACCGGGCTTAGAAACTAAAGATTTCTCACCGTTTCTTTCAAGATCAAATTCAATACTGCTTACAACGTCTTGATAAATAAAGTCTTGCACTTGCTTGTTAGCTACATAATCGTAGCCATATTCACCAGCATACCACTGTTTATATTTCTTGTCCTCGTACTGAAGATCTTGCAATGTTAACTTAGCCATTTTTTATCCTAATTCACATTATTATATCTAGACAAAATCCACTTTTCCGAATGCCCAGAAGTTATATAGTTTGCCCTGTATGTTTGTAAGTTAATCTTGTTCATGACCAACGACATTTTCGTTTGCAACATGTGATTTACCATTGTCGAAATACCAATCGGTATTACTGGAATTGATGGTGATGTGGGCAAACCGAACAAAGGAGACTGATGAAAATGACATGTCAAAACAGCATTAAACTGCATCTGTATCATAAGCATATTATCTACAATTCCATTTAGCTTATCAACATGGTTGACTAGTTGGTTAAGGGCGGTTACCAACTTATCCCCCTTCACTAATGGTTCTAAAATAGTGTCATCATTCCCAGCTATAAGATCAATTCCGTATACAGAATTGGCATCACTGTTCTGAGAGTTTTGAGGATCTGTTCTTGTAACTAATTTAATACCCTCTCTACCAATTACTCTAACCGCATCAGCTTTTATACCAATTCCAGATCTTGCCTTCGCTCTGGGTATAGAGCCAGAACTAAGATTAAAGTTGGAATCAATATCAGTCTTTTGACTAATATGAATTCTGGCTGAATCTCGAACAAAGTCCGGGTCAGCCATTACTCTTTCGTTTTCTTCGTTTCTTTCTTTTGCAAGTCTCCCCATTCTACCGACACAAATATCAATAGAACCGGCATGAGTATGACCTTTCCCACCATATCCACTAGCTCTTGAGCCCGGTCTATCTCTCCCAAAAACAAGCCAAGAATTATTAGCACCTCTTAACACTTTCTCACAGCCAGCACTGATGTATTGTGGTACACCCTCACGCATGGCTTCACACAAAACACCTGATGCATCCGTTGAGTTTGGGTTAGCGTTTTCAATTTTTTTCTTTACTGTTGGATCGACAGAACTGGTGTCTATACCTTTAACATTGTTAGCCATTTATCTTACCATACTCCTAACACGGGGTAAATCCCCCATCACTACTTTTACCTGAAAAGCCTCTGCCTCGAAAAACTCTCTTACTGTGCCTGCTAACGGGTGAACATCGATATGCTTTATCGCTATGGATAGATGTGAGTGTTTTTTCCCAACTCTGTCCCGGTGTTAAGCCTTTTGAATATTGAAAGTGCCACCATTCAGCACCCATTGCTTTTTTGCAATTCTTCATAAACCCCGGCTTCGCCCTAATAGGTTCGAAACCAAACGATCTCATAATTTTTGTCAAATCAATAAAGACACCCGTGGTCTTTACAACTGTTGCTGGACCACTCTTCATACAACGTAAGGCATTAAGTGTTCGAGTTTCCGCTTTAAATCCTTTAAACTCTGTACCCGATGGTTTATCAGATCTAGCCCAAACTCTAAAAAATCTAGGAGAGTCTGGCATTGCCTCTACTACATACTCACAGATTTTTTCATTGTTATCTGGCCAAACGCTGCCTGCCCATGTATATAGATCAAAAGCAAGATAAGTGTAGTGAAATGAAGTTGTGCTTCTGGTTTTAGACTTAGGGTTATAGTTGCCAAGGCTTCTAGAAACACCAGAAGTAGACACAATTCCACCTAGTTTATGAATCACCTCTATTGCGCCAATTAAATCATTACCGGCATCCTCTCTAATCCATCTTGCTGGTCCACCTGCGCCTTCGCCGCCTTTTTTACCACCGGTTCTGTTTTTATCAAATTGTACTTTTACTTTTTTAGCTTTGGGTTTTGATAAAGGCACACCTTTACCCTGATATGCGGGATTCGGCACTGCCAGTTTTCCACCGCCGCCGCCTCCACCGGAGCCACCGCCGCCCGAACCAAATGCCTTACCTGCACCGCCTCCACCGCCGCCGCCTCCACCGGAGCCGCCTGCACCACAACCAGCACCGCCGTTGCCTTTTGGAGTCGAACCGCCAGAACCAACCTGACCTTCGGGTGTTACATTCTCTTTTGTAGGTGCGACCTTGCAGGAATCATATTTATCCTTGATTGCTTTAATTTGTGCCAGTTTTCTTTTACCAGCTACAGTTTCTGCAATGGCAGCGGACCTCTGCGTACTGATATTTTGCTGGTCAGCAAGTATAACGTCCAGCCTCTCCTCCTTAACTAAGGCGGCTGAAAGTGCTTGCTCTTTAGTAATGTTCTCAGCAGTTATATCACCACCTGCTGCTGCTAATAGTGTGTCATATTCTTCTTTGCAATTTTTTTCTTTCTCTTCACCTATCTTCTTGTCAGCATCAGCAGAAGCTGTCGAGCCTTCCGTTTTATTTTCTGGCTTGCTCGTGTCATCAGATGTTTTCTTTTTATCCTTATCATCCTCTGGGTTTGATTCAGACTTAACTTGCTCACCTTTTGCTTCCCCTGTTTCGGGATCAATATTCTTTCCAATATCACCTCGCATTGCCGCTTTTGCATTTTCCTCATCTTTTTCTGACCAACCATCCGGCTGCAAGGACTTATAGAGGGTTGGTGCTAACATTTTAGCAATTTTTGGTGTCCACTCTACCAGTGGTCTGCCCTTGGAGTGTGGGATACCGTGAGCCTCACAGAGACTAATACAATTTTTCCAAGCGTGACCCATTTCTTCAGGCTCGTAAATTGTCAAATATTGTCTTCTTGAAGATCTTTTGTACCAATCGTGAAAAAGTTTTGTACCTACACCACCTAAACCACCGCCTGATTCGACAGAGCGAAGTAATCCACCGGGGCAAGAAAAGAAAGTCAAAATATGTGTAGATGCATGAGGTCTTGCTTTTGGAACTTTATGAGGGTTCGTTCCATCTCTATCATTTGCAATAAGATGCTTTGCGTCGAGAGCTTTCGATTTTGGTCCAGTAACGGCAATATCTCCCGGCATCACAGGGGCATAATCTGTTGTCCAAGAAGTATTTTGATCTCCATCTATTCGAGACGAAGTTACGCCATTCGTATCATCAATACAAACAAGCAGCCTTGCCCACCCCATCTTATATCTTTGCGCCATTTCATATTGCCCACCAGATCGACCGCCGTTTGCAGAAAAGTAGTCTACACCGTAGACACCATCTGCGTTGCCCTTCATGGCACGCCCCCAGCCTTTGTGAGAACCGTAAACAAGCGTGTGCCAAGGTAAATCAATTTTACTGTTTGGTGGCTCTCCCGTGCCAAACTCTGGATGGCGATAACCTTTACCGTTCCAGCCTCGAAATCTTCTGTTTCCTAGTCCTTGAAAATTTGTATCTTTGCTGACCATCAATTCTACCATGCATCTAGAAAGGTGTGTAAACCCACTACAATCAATCCCATGTTCTTCAAATCGATGAGTTTTACAGCCCCAGCCATATGGTCTACCGGACTGATCTTCTGCAACCAGTCTCTGTGCAAAAATAATTCTTTCTAATTGCGTGGGTAAATTCATTGCCGCACCGAGACCAACCTTTGCAGAAACCGCAGTGCCTCGTCCACCCTTTTGTACATATTTGATTAAGTATTTATTGTAAAGGTGCGGGGCTCCATTCTTTTTCATATTTGATGCCTGTAGGTGAGGCAGTGGCCAAGTCTTAAAACAGTTGATACAGGTTTCCGGTTTATGACTCTGGCTCGTCTCTCTATAGCTTTTAACTGGCGGGACAGATCTGCTGCCAACTGGATCAGTTTTACAAGTTTTCTTTTGTGTTGAGAACGGCGCATATGCTGAACATGGAAACTTTTTATACACCTCTCTGGCGTTTTTAGCTGACAATTTTTGTGCGCCTGTATAGCTTAAAGCTTCACCCGGTGCGCCAGTCCAACCACCTCCGTCGGCACCATCACCGACCGCACCGTTCATAGCATCTTTTGCACAACTACTGTCTCCGGGGCTTGGAGATGGATCAGGAAAAACCTTTCCAATAAAGTATGGGTCTTCAAAAGTCTCGATGTTTCCAAAGCTAACCCAAACCAAATCTCCTGCTTCGGCGTCGTCGGCATCAGAAGTTCTTGCAATAAAAGTCGGATACATCGCAATTTTTCTATATTCTGGATCGTTGCCACCGCCATCGACATATGGAAGATATTTTTTTACTTTTGGCAAGTCTGTATGAATTTCAGGAATGTAGACCTTATATGCCGCAAGGGGATAAGGCATCTGCTCTTGAACCTCGCCCTCTTCCCAGTCACCAAAATAATTATTAAGCCAAGAGTTTCTAGGTAGCTCTGAAGGTTGTTCTCCTGTTATCTCGGGCAGCTTCATCAAAACAACACCACGATAAGGACCGGTACCCATTCGAGAGTTTGGAGTAAATGCTTTTAATGCAGCCTGTTTAATTGCACGCATCGAACCGCCGTCGGACGGGTCGGGTGCAGGTGTCTTTACGGGAGACGGACGTATAGACGGATTTAAAACTCCATACCCAATTTGTTTTACTTCAGCATCAGATAATTTTCCCATTCACCTTGTAGTCAATCTTATTCAGATTGATCGCCCCCTTTGATAATGTCATATATCTCTTCTTTTAAATCAGAAGAGATAGTATTCTTTGAGCCACTATCACGGTTAACGATGGAGGTTATTTTAACCAGTTGTTCATTAGAACGCTGTAAGGTTTCTAGGTACTTTGCTGCAATCAGACCTACCGATTGGTGATCAGATTGTCCAGCCATGTTTGTAATCAAATCAGTCAAAAGTTTTGCAGCGAGAGCACGATCATCACGAATATTTTTAGTTGCTTCTTGAACATATTCTTTTGTTTTTTTGTCCATTACTGTGTGCTCCCTAGATGATTAAATGTTGCCGTTGTCCCAATCAGATTTGAAAACCCTGTACTTGGCTCTTAGTTTATTAAGATTGTTAACAACTTGTTTTGTATTCAAGCCCGTTAGCTCTCTTATGTATAAATAAATAGCTTTCTTATTGAAAATTTCAATATCATCTGGGTTTTCGAGAAGAATGCATATTGCTTTATATACCTTTTCTTCGTTTGTCTTCATCGGCATCTTACCCCAATCTTTAATTTCTCCCCAGAGAGAGCCCCAAAATTCGTCATACTCTCGGGATTTTAAATATGGGTTGGTGATCGACATGTGCTTCTCTTCAATAGACTTCGGAAGCTCATCGAAGGTTATTTCTTTTTTATTTCTATACGAATTTTTCTTGACTTTGTGAATAAACCAATTCTTAGTTATAACAGAAAAATAAGAAAAAGCTTTCGAGCCCTTATCTGGATTAAATTTTTCTAACACTGTTGTCAGCCAGACCTTGCACTCGTCTTTTAAGTCTTCTATGTTTGGCAGGGTTGTAAATTTATATGTATAAACTATCTTGTCTACCATTTCGTTGAAAGCAGGCTGAATCCACTCTCTATATAGAACCTCTCGCTCCGACATGTCTACTGACTTTGTGTAAGCAACGATGGCATCCTCGTGCTCTTGTCTAAAATAATGTCTGCCTGACCCTTTTCCTCGTCTTCTTCTTTTTACAGGTTTCTTTTCTTCACTCATGATTCAATTTCCTCTAAAGATTCTTCTTCTTCGACGAACTCAACATCAGAGATACGATTCTCTAACATTTCAGTAAGCTGCTCGCTGTGTCGAAGAAGACCCGCTAGGGTTTCATCTCCATAGAAAGTTTCAAGACCATTTACAAATTGAAGGTGTTCTGTGTACTCTTTAATCTCATTGAAGATTTCTCTGTCGGCATCTACCAACATAGCCATCTTCAAAAGAACTTTTTTTACATACCAAACCATCGTAGTTGCGATGGCGACAGACGAAACAGACAACGCAACTAAGAAAATTTCTAAGGCTAAACTCATTTTTCACTCTCCTTTATTGTCATTCTTTTTTCGTCTTTTATGCTTTGACGAGCTTCTTCAATTGACCGTTTAACTACGGAACCAACAGCAGCTTTTTGTTCATCATTATTATTATAATTTATATAAGGCATCACCCTGTCGATCTTAATCGATGAACAAAGTGGACATTCAGATACCTTTTCGCCCATTGAATGTCGAATAGTAATTTCTTCTTCGCAATCTGAGCAATAATACTGATAACGAGGCACTAGGATTCGTCTGTCTCTAGTGAGACAACCCCCGCTGTTGGAACTTTAAATGATGGTGGGTTAGATACAACTAACTCACCATCGCCACCCCATCGCTTCGACTCTGGTGATTTCTCAAACTCAAAATTCTTTAGTACGGGAACTATGTCTGACTGCTCTAGCAAACTCTTTTGTAAAGCCATCATGATGGCACCCATTGCCTGATCTGATAATTTCATTATAATATCTCCTTTATTGATTTAATGAATAGATTGTTCTGTTTCTCTTCCGAGAAGTTATTCTTGATATTTGTCTGAAGCTTCTTTGCGCTCTTTTTATATTTCTGAACATCAGAATAAACGCCTCTCATCTTGACCTTTAGATCTTGTAAATCAGCAAAACACCACTTTGTGTCTTTCTCAATTACGCCGCTCCACACTGCTTCGGGCTGAATATTAGCCAGCTTGTAGTCAACTCCAACGATATAAGATTTCTCTTTCTTAGACTTTGCAGTTGGCTTGAAAGAAGTAAAATCAGTATATCCGCTCCACTCAGGAGCGATAATTGGTAAACCGTTTTGTGCCGCTTCAAAAATTGGTAAGCCGAAACCCTCTCCATGAGAAGCACTAACATAGGCTCCAATTTTATCGCTGATGTATAAACCAGCCATCTCTTCGTCATTCAAATTACCGTGCAGTAAGTGAACCTTACACTTTCTGTCTGGAAAGTTTTTTAATAAACTTTGCAGTGCTGCTTTTGTATTTTCTCTATCGACTAGAGAATTGTTTTTAATACTAAGCTTTAAGACATATCCTACATCTTCTTCATTGTGGAACTCTTCGAGAAAAGCCACGAGCGATGACTCAATATTTTTTCTAGGACTAATTTGTGCGACTGTTAAAAAGTTAAAAGATGTGTTTACAGACTTATCGAATCTATCCATTGTACGTGCCTGCATACTTTTGCTTGGAAACCCAACTACATCAATCGGCGTTGTTACTCCAACCTCTCGGTCACCGCCACTCAAAGGATCTTTAACATTTGTCTTTGCATTTACAAAACCTGCCTTAGAGTGGTTTGAAGGTACAATTATCTTGTCAACGATGTGTGTTCCACGTATCCACGAATCTGAAATTCTATCTGACTCAATACCGGCTGTAACACCGATATTCTTTGGACAAATCCTAACCCATTCATTAGGAACAGTCACTTGAATCGAAACGTCACCCTTCAGAGAGCCACCGGCATCAATAGTTTTCAACAGTAGAGAATCAATCCAATCTCTTTCCTCGTCATCTTCAAATCTCCAACTTGTCGATCCCCAAGGAGTGTTGATTAAATAAATATCAAACTCGCCTGAAGAACGGAGAGCACGAAGGAGAAACCTAGCGTGCTCACCATAGCCTGATCTGGATAAGGCTGGACCTCTTACAATTACCTTTTTCATAGTTCTTCTACACTCCAAGCATTATAATTTTTTCTGTTTGACCATGAGCCATTCTTTTCGTGAACCTCGGTAATAATCTTGTCCCAAGATTTATTAAAATTCTCAAAGCCATAATTTGTCATCACATGTTCTCTCCCAAGGCGACCCATCTCAATTCTCTCTTCTGGTTTGAGGTTGTACATATTCTGTAAGGTCTGTACGAAATCATCTTTACTGACCCGATCTTCATAGATGTATGGTACACCCTGAGAACTGTTAATTGACTTAGAGGCTGGCTCAATGCCAAAACCAAACCACTTGTCGCCATCTGTCACCTGCTCCTGAAGCCCTCCTGTCATATTGACTAAAATAGGTGTTTCACAAGCTAAAGATTCTAAGGTTGACATTCCAAAACCTTCGGCGTCGGAAATATTGATCGTACAGTCTGCCATGTTATAAATCATAGCCAACTCGTCAGGAGTATATTTTGCACTAGAAATTAAAATTTCTCCACCCGCTGCATTCTTCTCCGCAATAATTTGTGTCAAGTCTGCACCGTATGGATCATGTGGGTCTGTATGCATAATTAAACTAACCTTGTCACGACCGACCTGTTCAGCAAAGTCACAGAACCACCACAGAAGAGACCCGCTCATTTTTCTTCGAGCGTTCCTGTTGTTCCAGAAAAACACAAACTTATTTTCATCACCAATCGAGTTTTTCTTGAAGTCTAAAATCTTTTCTTCGTCCAACTTTTTAAAAACATCAGTGTCAACAGTGTGCGGTAGGTAATAATTATCTAACTCGGGTGTCACTTTATTGACTATATCATGAGTTACTTTTGAGATAGATACGATAGCATCGTTCGACAGATACGCATTTCTATTAAAATATGGTACGGGATAGTTATCCCACACATGATAATAAACGATTGGCGCAAGTGGGCGAACTTCGTCTTCCATCTGCCACAGCCACTTGTACCACTTTGGATCTGTCATAATCCACACAACATCTGGTCTCTCGGTTCTCATCACCGAACGAACTACCTCGGGAGTACCAAAGTATTCTTCAGGCTTTCCTGTGCCACCAACTGGAAATATTTTCCAATCTTCGCCCCAGTCTTCTGTGATTACTGGATTCTTGTTAACATGCTTAGCTGCACCGCCAAGGCTTACAACTGAATATTTATTTGTTTTCAATAAGCTTTCGATAAAGTGTCTAGATTGAATTCCGACACCTGTAGGTGAAAAAGGATGATCACCCAGTGTTAAAATTTTAGTTTTGCTCAAGTTTAACTCCTACTACAATGCTTTGTGTTATAAAACTCACAAGTGCCATATTGTCCATGACATGCTAAGCGATTTTTAATATAATTTTCATTTTTAATATTATACAACGCTTTATTCAAAAGTTTAAGGGCATTGTTAGTTTTTTTATGCCCAGATGTAACCAAGAACAATTCTACATGATCTTTCTTGGCTGTACGCTTTAACAGGGCAAAGTGCGTTTCAATATCTGAAGGGTCGATATTATGCTTCTGTGCATAAAAGTGCTTATACAGCGTCAACTGATAAGTCGTCATAGGCTCACTTCTTCTGCGAGTATCCCAACCCCAAGAACACGTCTTCCAGTCTATGATGTGAACTTTATTATCAGAAGTTTTTACAACTAAATCGACAAAGCCTTTGAACATATAACCTTCATGATTAATAATTTTCTCCATAAGATCTTCTTCAGTCTTTAAGACTTCATAACCTTGAGGAAAATATTTATTTAAAGCTGGAATTATCTTTGGTGAAATTTGCTTTCCTGCAATTCTCATATTCTCAATGAGTTTGTGATCAAGATCTTCAATTACTTCTTTTGGTAGCTTTTTGAGTTCTTCAAGAAAAGCTAATTCAAAAGTTTCAACCTCGTTGATAGCTTCGTTAAGCAACTTTTCTTCACACACCGTGTGCATAGCTGTACCAAACGCAGTATAAGCATTACCTTGAAAGATTTTTAACTTTTCAATATTGACAAGCTTATGATACCACGGACAGGTATTCCAGTTTTTTAATTCAGAAAAAGATATATGTGGCATTTGTTACCTACTTTGAACTCTTCGACACCTTAGTCTTTTTTCTTTGGCGTCTTTTCAGAATTGCTGTTGTGCTGTTCTCAGGATCTTTAGTTGGAATTTTTACTGTCCATTTTCCCGTCACTTCTTCGTACCTGTTTGAAATTGCTTTTGGACCGGAAAGAATTTGTAAAACCTCTGCACCGCCTAGAGTCGCAACCTCTTTAACCTCCTTGTGTGTAATTTTACAAGGATAATCTTTTCTATTTCTTTCATATAGAGTAATCTCTACATAAGCTTCGCCAATATCTCGATCTACCAAGACTTCTTGTTTTTTAATATTTGATTTCTTATATGACATTCTGCTAACCTCTCTTAAAAGTCGGAACTGATTAGTGATTGCACTTTCGAGTATAATACAGGAGAAACGCTCTCTAAGTTTCGACGATCTCCATACAGATATTCTTCAAAACCAACTGCAAAATATTCTCTTAAAGAAGTAATCGAATATGCAGTGGGGAAAATATCAATTGCTAACAAGTTCAATTTATCGTAACCAACACCTTTATAAAGAAAATAATCCAATTCTTCAGTATATTCTGTATCTAAAAATTGCACTATATTTACATTATAACCTTGTCTAACCAATATGTCAAGTATTTTTTTTCGTTTTTCTATAAATTCTTTTTCTAGAAACCCATCTGAGTAGATGTGCATGCCCATATAAGACTCAACCGAGTGAGCAAATTCATGAACTAGATCATCAATAATGTCCTCATTGCTGGACTGTTCGTTTGTGATGTAGATCGAACCGTCAGAGTATACAGCTTTTACTTCACGATTAATTAATTCTGGAAATTGTCCAATGTAAACTGCCTCTACATCATGCGATAAATGAGGTGGAATTATATCTTCTATCTTTTGAATTACTGATGTTAGATCCACCTCTCTTGGCAAGGGGTCTTTCACGTAGACATATACGTCTCCGAACATCTGATATTCTTTTCTTTCCAATATTGCTTTATTGTGGCTTTCTCTTATAAGGTTAACAACGGGGTCATTCATCAGTGCCTCCGTGAGCTATCTTAGCGTCATCTAAGCCAGCCTCATAGCCCCGCATCCAGTTTTCTTCAGCAACCACCATTACAAATTCTGGAAATTCTTCCGATAAGACATTAACAATCATCTCGACTGTCACATTTCCGTCTTCTGGTTCTTGTTTTGTCCCTACATATTCAACCAACATTTTCTTTAATTCACCATTGGTCTCAACTGTCTTGACCAAATTTGGATTTTCAATAATCATTTTATCTCCTATAATACTTTTGCCGCAAGGGATGCGACTTCAGATCTCTCACCTTTTAAAAGTGTTACGTGACCTGTAATCGGAAACGACTTTAGTTTTTCAACTGCATATGTCAAGCCGTTAGAAGTTTCATCAAGATAGATATTATCAATCTGTTCAATGTCTCCTGTTAGAACAATTTTTGTTCCTTCCCCTACTCTTGTTATTATAGTCTTTAATTCATGTTTTGTTAAGTTTTGTGCTTCATCAACGATAATAAATGCGTTGGCAATTGATCGCCCACGAATATATGTCAGTGCTTCGATTTCAATAATCCCGCTGTCCATATACATTTCTAATGTTGCCTTGTCATCTCCTAGCAGGAATTGCAAGTTGTCCTGAACTGGCATCAGCCAAGGTGCCATCTTTTCTTCAAGTGTACCCGGTAAAAATCCAATGTCTTTACCCAGTGGTTGAACTGGTCTTGTGACAATTAATCTTTTATACCCTAAGTCCTCTTCACTCTTAGACTTGGATCTCTTCTCTAACACCTGTTCTAAGCCTGCTGCAAGAGCACACAAGGTCTTACCAGAGCCAGCCTTACCAATGAGGGACACAACTTGAACTTTTTTATCTAAAAGTAAATCCAAACCAAAATGTTGCTCTTTGTTTCTTGGAGTCACACCCCAAATACCACGGGAATACTCTCCGTTAATTCTTTTTAGCGGCATAGGATAAGACATAAAACGAGCGAGACCTGTTTTTTTATTACTAGTGTTTGATACGAGCATTAAAAACTGATTTGGGTGTAGAGCGTGTTCATCCTCTGAAAGATAAATTGGCTCGCCTTCATAAAATCTATTAATGACCGCATCATCTACTAAAACTTCTTTGTAGCCAGTGTAAATTTCTTGAGCATTTCTGATTACCTTGCCGACAATATAATCTTCCGCTGGGATTCCTAGTGCATCACACTTGACCCTCATATTAATATCACGAGAAACGATAGAGACTTTTTTAACCTGATTATTTGCCGTCTCAGTTAAAGCCGTTGCAATAATTTGATTGTCGGGATCTTCTCTAGGAAACTCTTCGGGTAAAAGTTCACTGTCATAGCCCTTGACAGTTAAGATACCTTTTCCTTTTCCAATACGCACGCCTTTTTCGAGCGAGCCTCGGGATCTTAAATCATCTAAAATTTTAATAGTTCTTCGTGCATTAGAGCCCACCGAGTCTTGCCGCTTTTTGTGCTTATCGATTTCTTCTAATACTTTTAAAGGAACTACAATATCGTTGTTTTTGAATGCGTATATTGAATTGAAGTCGGTTAGATATACGCTAGTATCTAAGACGTAAGTTTTTTTCCGTGCCACTTATTACCTCTACTTTACTTTATTTTAATGGCTATATTATAAATAGTCTACTTCTATTATTTCGTTTTGTTAAAAAAAACCCCCCTCTTTCGAGGGGGGCAAATATTATCTAAAAGATAAATATTTATTTGACATTACGGAGACATACTGCCGCTTGAGGCTTGATCCCAAATCGAAACTTGATCACTTGGGGTGATTCCGATAGTTTGATCGAAATCGCCGCCGCCGTAGTTCGCCTTGACGTGGTTCAAAGTTAGAGCACCATTTACAACACTCCATTCACCAGTACCGGCAAAATAACCGAACGACATGCTTGGCTGAGCACTAAATTGCCCAATATAAGCACCATTTGCCGCTTGGATCTGCGACAAGACTGCCGCTGGATCTTCACTGCCGCTAAAAGCGAATGTGATTACCTCAATAGACGCACCACCATCAGAAGACCAGTTAGTCATACTAGCAAGTGGGTATGCTGGTGACTGAGGTGACGTAGGTGTCTGAGGCGTCTGAGGTGACATAGGTGTCTGAGGCGTCTCAGGTGCCGCCGGGGTAGCACTGAAAGCCAACTTCTGTAAGCCAGAATCAGAATCAGCAGCAGCTTCTGGTGAGTTCAAAGTCAAATCCGCACCAAACACAGGCGAGTAACTTTCGTCACTATGTGCAAGCATTGGGCTAGGTGTTGGAATGCTCTGTGCAGAACAATCAACAGCCACGAACTGAACATAAAGATTACTGAAGGTTTCGCAACCAACTGCAACATAAGAAAGATCGATAGTGGGTTCACTACCGGTCGATCCATATGCAGCGGTCCAAGCAACATCAATATCATTACGAAGCACTTCACCACCATTAGACTTGTCGCAAATTCTAACATCAATTAGCATGTTTGCAATATCAGCAGCATCATCAATAGCGATACCCATCGAACCTGCAACTGCCTGAGCAGATGAGCTAGAACAATCAGTTGTGGAAACTAAAGCTGCTTCCGCTGTCATTTTTGAGCCATCATAATATGCCTGATACCTGCTGGCAGAACTTGCAAGCTCATTTTGTAAATTGGTAAGCAATGTAGCATCACCAGCTTTGATGTGAGCTAATAATCTAGTTTCAAAAGCATCAAGAGCATTAGACATGGTAATCAAGTCTTTGTCAAGCTTTACCTCTAGAGCATCAACGTCCTGCTGTGAAGCATATGCGTTTGCATCTAAAATTCCACCTGCAAGTGTTGCTAGCTCTTCTAGTTCGTTCATAGCATCAAGCATGCTTCGAACATTTCCACTACCAGCGGCAGCGTCCATTAGATCGTTTAATGGTTGAAAGTCAGAATACTGAATATCACCATCTGGACGAACTAATCTTAGATACCATCTAGCACTAGGCTCTAACTCTTCTACTGTACTGTCCTCAATTGTTTGAGGCAAAGCACCACTCTGATCAGCATCACCCTCTAAGCCCACTACTCCTGTATCTGTTTCAAGATCAGATTCTGGTGGCTCGCCAGCGTCTGCACCATCACCAAGGCGTGAAATACCCTTGAGATCTGGATCTACAGGGCTGAACACACCCGCATTAGAAAGGGTGCCGAACACAAGACCAATCTCTTTGATAATAGATTTGTCAGATGTACCACCTGCGAAATAAATATCGCCACTGACGACCTCAATATCTCCACAGGATTTAATTCCCTTAGCTTCAATAGCAGATAGGAATTCTTTCATTTGGCAATTTTCGAAGTCAACAGACGTACCACTACTGGTAACGGTGCTGGCTGCATCACCATTTTCTTGTACGGAAGTAGTTGTTCCGTCAAGATCGTTATTAAACGTAAAACTCATTTTGTTTTCCTCCTAAATAATTTAAACATTGTAAGTTTTCACAAAATTATATTTGTGTATTATTCCTATCACTTATGGATTGTTCCTAGTCATTGGCTGAATTTTATGAACACCACCAGATGCCTGTGTTGCTGAATCAGAATCAGTTAAAGGATCTTCGGCAGTACCAATTTCACCCACAACTTCAACACCACCACTAGCATTGTACAGTTCAAGATCATCAGTCAAGCTATCATAAGAGTATGATACAGGCTGATCCTTGTTCGTCATATCTCCACCATAGATGCAGTTAATTACTAATCTTGTAGACGCATTCATTGTACCACACGCATCAGCACTAACAGTGACTTTCAAGGCATCTGTTTGACCAAAACCCTGATCGTCGGTGCCGAGGCTTGTCTTTGGTTCATCTTGCCAGAATGCATTAGTGATGATGGCAGAATACATGATTGAATCACCTTGAACTTTGCCGTTTTCATCTTTCAATCTAACTTGAACAGCCCAATTTGAAAGAACAGATCTTCCCACATCGGTACTATCGATTGGTCTAAGAAATTCAACGTGTTGGTTTGCCACCAAATCGCTGTATAAGAATGTCGCATGACCAACATCTCTATCAAAAATTGACTGTGCCAATTCTCTTCTATCTTCAATGTCGGCTTTGAAGTCTGCTAAAATTCTAGCATCTCTCAAATTTGCCATTCTTAAAAATTCAGCAATTGCATAATCAAGATCTGAATCAAGTCGTTCGATATAATTATCAAACGCTAACTCCAATCTATCAACATCGTTATTGGTGATAATTTTGTTAGCTGCAATCGCTTGCTCTACTGCTTGCTGAACTAAAGCGATTTCATCAGACAAGTCAGACACCTGATCAATAACATCAGAAGCATCATTATCCTTGCCAATAAGGTCGTTTAAACCCCTAACAGGTTTATACTGCACATCTCCACGACCTCTAGTAAGCTTCATATAGTGCTTATCATTAGTACC